>OGXJ01000949.1_pt1 | contig 22517 bp, 20 predicted proteins | sample 1576231 | NCBI WGS metagenome assembly OGXJ01 (sample SAMEA3541539, study PRJEB24748) | human gut metagenome | biome: human gut; feature: human-associated habitat; material: faeces | place: China | collected 2012
CCCAGATGGACGTTCTGAGCGCCTTTGCGGACGGCTTTGCCAAGAAGGTGGCCAATGTTAGCCATGCGGTCCGCCGCGTGGATGGCATACATCCGCACCTCGTTTTCCGCCGCCAGCTCCGACCACCACTTCACAATCCGCTCAAATGGAATCTTGCCATCGGTCAGCGAGCCAAAGGCCTTCACGGCGATCATATCCACCAGCTTGTCCTCTATCATGGCCTTGGCATCGCAGTGGCCATCAGTCAGCATGGAGTAAGGATCCAGCGTGTTCTGTCCGGCTTCATTTTCCTTTGTGGTCGCCCACTGGGGTTCGGTCACCAGGCCAACCTGCACCCCAGGCGACTTTTTTCGCACCAAGCTGCTGGCCAGCTCCATCACCTGTCGGGAGGCCCCATCCAGGTAATCCTGATAGCTCATACCGCCGCCGCAATTCATGTAGTCGGCAAAGGCGGTTTCGCTTTCGGGGAAATCGTAATTGGTGAAGAACAGCCCGTCCGGTGAATATTTCTCCAGGAAGGCCCCCAGTTCCTTTTCAATACCGTTCATCAATGCGGTATCAAACCGGGGATAGGTTACCAGCTTTGCCCCATCATAGGTCGCCTTCAAGTCATAGAAGCAGTAGACATACAGCCCACGGCTTCTTGCCCCGGCGAAGAGATAATCCAGCGGGTCAAAGACCGCATTGGCTGTGGGCCTCGTCAGGCTCTCATACGCTGCAAAATCCTCGGTACTCGTTCCCACTAGGACAGTATTCATCCCCAAGTCTTTTGCAGCATCCAGCGCGGCATCTATCTCCTTTTTCACGCTATCAGCAGCTTCGTTTTTTTCGGTCAGGTAGTCCTCTCCCGGCAGTATTGTTACCGCACGCATCCGGTCAGGAATATTAAAAGTCACCGGTAGCTCCGGCTCCGGATCGTTCGGTTCCACATCCACCATGTTATCTGGCTGTGGGTTTTCCGGTTCGGTCTTGCCGGGGTCTTCCTGTGTCGGCCCCACCAGGTTCCCCAGCGGGTTCCAATCGGTAAGAAGAGTGACCGCCAATGCCCCGGCAATGATCACAGCAAATGCCAGGGTAAAAAGCAGCGCTTTTTTGGTATTATTCTTCCTGAATTTTGACACGGTGGCCCCTCCCGGGATAGGTTTTATAGTATCTTACTTAGAGCAGTCAATTCTGCCTGCACCTGTGCTTTTACGCCGCTGGCCGGCATAATAACCGAACTATAACTGTAAAGGCAGTAGCCTTTGTAATGACTGGCCCCTCTGGCTTCAGTCACCATACGGCTCAGCAGGTCACTGTTCTGCTGCCATTCGTACTTGCCACTGGTACCGGCATAGGTATCCTCATTGCCAATCTTGTAAGCCGCCAGACCCACATACAGATCAATGCCACTCACCTTTATCATGCCGTTAAATTCTGTCAGCACACTGCTGTATGGACAGGTGGCGTTATTGAATCCATAGTAGATCTGCGGGCAGATGTAATCCACATAGCCGGCATTGCCCAGCCAAGTAGCTACATCAGCATACAGGGTATCGTAATTCGCTTTGGTATTGCCCTGCGGACTAATGCCAAAACGCACCGACTGTTTTTCCGCCTTCACTGCGGCATAAACTTCCCGCACCATGGTATTGACATTCTGTCTTCTCCAGGCTGCCAGCGATTTTCCACCGCCGTTTGCGGCGTACAGGGCACTATCAATGCTACTGTCAGTTGTAGCATAGAAATAATCATCAAAGTGGATGGCGTCCACATCGTAGTTACGCACGATCTCCCGCACCCCATTGACGATAAGGTCAATGGCCTCCCGGGAACCGGGATTGTAGAAAATACCGCCGTTTGCGGTCTGATACACGGCATCGCTGCCGCTGTTTATGTATTTCTGGGCGGGGTTATCACTGCAGAGTGCCTTGCCGGTGCGGGCCCGCACCCGGTAGGGGTTCAGCCACGCTTCGAAAGTCAGCCCACGGTTATGTGCTTCCTCCACCATGATCTTCAGGGGATCAAACGGCAAGTTGTCCCCCTCCGTCCCGGTGATAAGATAGGAGGATGGGAAGTAATCGGAATCATACAGCGCATCTCCAAAGGGCCGCACATGCACAATCACGGTATTGCAGCCCAGGTTCTTCACATTATCATAGGCGGCACCTATATTACTGCGGAATTGCCCGGCTGTTTTCTCGGTCAGCATACCGCCCAGCTCCAGATAGCTGATCCATACCGCGCGGTATTCCCCGCTGGGAACTTTGGTATCGCTTGGGGTTGTAGAATTATCGCCATTATTATTGTTTTTATTCTCCTCCTGCTTTGGGTCCTCGGCAGGCGTTTGAGCATTATCTTCGTTCTTACCCGGATTTTTACCGCCCTCTGCCTTATCAGGTTCTTCCGGCTTCTTGGTGTCCCCCGGTTTTTGTGGCAACGGATCCTGTGCGGAGGGATATTCCCCGTTTTGGCTATCGCCACTCTCATCATTTTCCTGCGGCTTCGGCAGAATCACCGTCCCCTGCTGGATATCTGATCCCGGAGTTTCATCCTGCACAGGCTCTCCCCCGCACGCAAAAAGAGAAAGAGCCAACGCCAAGGCCATCAGCACCGCCGTGATCTTTCGCATTGCTCTCTCCCCTTTCATTCTAACTTCACTCTATAATAGTGTCATATCCGGTCTATTTTGCTGCTTTTCCCCATCAGGAAATTCCTACCGCCGCTGTGCGGCTGGAATTGGTATCCTGCTCCTCGGGTTCCACTGTTTCTATTACATTCCGCAGCACCACCGGGTTGCAAAGGAAAGCCTTTCCGCCATCGGTCTGAGAAGCCAAGCTGCTGGAAACGCGCGGAAGCTGGCCCTCCAGCAACAGCTTTACCATCTGTGCCGCGGCCCGACCCATCATATAACCGCCGCTGCCCTCCGCAAAAAGCACTTTCCCATCCTTATACAGGTTATATGCCGTTTCATCCGCTTCCATAACCACTCGCCACGCGCGGTAACCATTGGAATACTCTGTGGGGTCATTATAATAAACATTTGCCTTTTCCGCATCGGCACTGTCGCTGAATAGCAGCAGCTCCGCCCCAGAGTAGTAGATAGCGTCCAACGAATACTCAAGGTTATAGTTCAAATATTCCGTTACAACATCCTTAGTCAGCTTGACTGTGCAACCGCGTTCCTCCAGCAGGCTTTGCAGTTTGGCCCATTTACCGCTTTCTTCATAGCCATACTCCGTCACCGCCGCGATGGATAGCTTATCATCATGCAGCCAGTTATCTAGGTCGTCCCGGTTCTTTTCCCAGTAGTCCGCTATGGTATCGGCCAGGCGCTCTAGCTCTGCTTCTTCACTGTCATCTGCCTTCAGTATGCTATACAACTTGGGGAAGGTCGCCAGCTGTTCAGCTGTGGCCCGGCGGTTCATCAGTACCACCGGCACATCATATTCCTGCGCCAGCGCCAAAAGTTCATCCGTCACCGTATCATTCACCGGCTCCAGCATCAGTACCGTGCAGCCCTGCTCCAGTACTTTTTTGGCATAGGTCATCTGCACCTCCGCACTGCCCATACAGTCATGGGCTGCCACATCCACCGCGGCGCCCAACTCGTTTTGTATCGCTATCCGGAAGGAATTCTTCTCCTCGTTGCTCATGTCGCTGAAGAGCATTTCCACCTTCTGCTGTGGCAGCTTGGCCACATTGCTTACACTCAGCTCGGCTTGCAGTGCCTTGGGCTGCAAATCCTCCTGCTGTGCGAAGTACCATCCCAGCAGTCCAAACATTACCAGGGCAATGGCAATATATATAATAATATGCTTCATAGCTTCTCCTAACACAATATATGGATGTTATTATTGTAGCACATCATACCCCTTGATTCAATAACGCAAATGTGAACAATTCGACACATACCAAAAAGCGTCCCCAGCCTGTGGGGACGCTTTTTCCTTGCATTTCTGCGGTTTTTTCAGCTCTTTTCGTGCTCCAGTATCACCTTCAGCTCCTGCAGGAAGGAGTTGATATCCTTAAATTCCCTATACACGCTAGCAAAGCGCACATAGGCCACCTGGTCTATCTTTTTCAGTTTTTCCATCACCAGCTCACCGATGACCGCACTGGGCACCTCGCGATCCATACGGTTCTGCAGCTCCACCTCGATCTCGCTCACCATTGATTCCAGTTGGGCCAAGGTCACCGGGCGTTTTTCGCAGGACTTTAGAACACCGCGCAGCAGCTTATCATGGCTGAATGCTTCCCGGGAGCCATCCTTTTTAATGACCATCACCGGGGTGGTCTCCACCACCTCGTAGGAGGTGAACCGCTTGCCGCACTGCAAGCATTCCCTTCTGCGCCGGATGCGCTCCCCTTCATCGGTGGGGCGGGTATCGATCACCTTGCTCTCGGTATAGCTGCAGAACGGACACTTCATGCTGGATTCCTCCTTTATCACTCTATGGCCAGTTTTTCTCTATTGTAGCAGATTTTTCCCACCGATACAAGCATTTCCCACTCGCTAAAAAAGCATCCCCTCCCACTTTTGCGGGAGAGGATGCCTTATCATATCACTATTTTTATATCAGCCCAGCTCATGCTCTTCCAGCCACCTGCTGATGCTCTCGCCAATCTCTTTGATGCACCCTGCATGATAGGGCACCTTCAGGCCGGCACTTTCCACCAGTTCCGCAAAGGTCGCCGTGCCCGCCTTATCCACAAAGGTCATATAGCGCTTCCAGGCCTCGGCATAGTTCTCACGAGAAAGGTTCCAGAACTGGAACGCCACCGTCTGTGCCATGCAATAGTCGATATAGTACAGCGGTACCTCGTAGATATGCAGCTGGCGCTGCCAGCCACCGCCGCGGGAGTAGAAAGGCAGGTTATCGAAGTCGATCCAAGGACGATACTTCTTCTCCAGGGAGAGCCACAGCTCATTGCGCTGCTCGGGGGTCATCTCCGGGTTCTCATACACCTTGTGCTGGAATTCATCTACCATGCAGCCATAAGGGATAAAGACCAGGGCGTCCTCGCAGTGGCCCAGCTCGTACTTATCGGTCTGCTTGCCGAAGAAGAGGTGATGCCAGGGGGCGGTTAGGAATTCCATCGACATGGAATGACACTCGCAAGCCTCAATGGTCGGGGAATGCAGCAGTGAGGGCAGTTCCTGCTTGAAAGCCCGATAAGCTTCAAAGGCATGGCCGGCTTCGTGGGTCAGTACATCCACATCACCGGCGGTAGCATTAAAGTTGCTGAAGATGAACGGGGATTTATAATCGGCGATCTCGGTGCAGTAGCCGCCAGGGGCCTTGCCATCGCGGGAAAGCACATCAAACAGCTCGTTCTCAAACATAAAGTCAATGAACTCCGCCGTTTCGGGAGAAAGTTCCTGGTACATCTTCTTGCCGGCCGCCAAAATTTCATCCGGGGTGCCCTCTGGTACGGCGTTGCCATCCGCAAAGCTGATCGGCTCATCGTAAAACGCCAGCTTTTCCACGCCGATGCGGCGGCGCTGGGCTTCCTTTACCTTGGCCACGATGGGTACCATGTCCTCCGCGATCTGATCGCGGAACGCCGCCACATCCTTGGCGGTATAGCAGTTGCGGCCCATGCGGTCATACCCCAGCGGAATATAATTGGGCAGCCCCATCTTCTTGGCCTGGGCATCGCGCACCTTCACCAGCTTATCATACAGGGTATCCAGCTCCTCCCGATGGCTGTCAAAGAATTTAGCATCCGCCTCATAGGCCGCTTTACGAACTGCCCGGTCGGGATCCTGCTTATAGGGCCCCAAAAGCGGCAGCGGCATGGTCTTACCATCGAACTCTACAGTCGCGGAAGCATACAGGTTCTGATACTCCGAAACGAGCTTGTTTTCCTCCTGCATCAGCTCCACAATGGCGGGGGAAAAGCTGCGGGCGGCGATCTCAAGGTTTTTGAACATCAGGGCGCCGTAGTGCCGCTCCAGCTCCGCCCGGTAGGGGGATTCGAGCAGCGCCGTATTGACCCGGTGGGTCAGCTCCTGCAGCTTGGGGCCGATCTCATCCATGTAATCATTTTCGGCATTATAGAACTCATCCTTGGTATTGATAGTATGACGGATGTAGGCGATCTGCTGCATGGTTCCGGCCGTCTGCATCTTCTTTTCATAGGCGTCATAGGCTGCTATCTGCCCAGCCGCATTGGGAGCGGCTTTCATGGCTTCCAATGTCTGGGTAGTTGCAGCGGCCAGCGCTTCCATATCTGGGCGGCTGTACGGCATCTCACTAAACTTCATAGTGGCACTTCCTTTCGGTATTTTATATAAAGGACTACTCCCCTATTATTCCACACTCCCGCCCTCTTTGCAAGTCCTTTCCTTTGTGAAAGAACAAATGTTTCACGTGAAACATTTTCCCAGGAAAAGAAACCACACCCGCATAGGTATTGACCCAAGGGGTATGCGTTTTTTCTCTGTGATCTACGGCTTAATCCATTATAGATTTGGCCAGAAGGTAGTTCTGCTGGATACTTTCCAGCTGGATGCGGGAGGAATAGCCATGCGTTCGCCGGTCTATCTCGCCATTGGCGGCCGGGTGATAATAATGACCTTCGGCCTCCGCCTGTTTGCCTGCTTTTATAGCATCCACCAGGATGCTTCGATCCTGCACCCGTTCCTTTTCCGGAATGGGATTCAGGATCAGAAGTCCTCCATTTGCAGTAAGGCGACGAACGGCAGTTTCATTATTGCAGGAAGAAAGCGGAAGCTCCAAGGCCACCGGCTCCCCACAAAAGAGGTACCCAGTACAGGGCTCCCCAGCCGTGTGGACACCGTGCCGCCGCAGCCAATCCAGTGTAGCCGGACGATCCAGCATATCCTTTGGCGAGGTGGAGATGAGTGCCACAGGGATATTCATCAGGGCAGGCAAATCCGGGCAGAGCTCCTCCCCGCGCAGGTCGCCAATACCGCCCATGCCGCAGGTAATGGCCATAGGAATATCCAGCCTGCGGCAAACTGCCATGGTGCCGCTGGCGGTCAAAGCACCGCTGGCACCGGTTTGCAGGGCCTCCTCCAGGTGATCACAATCAATACGGATGAGTTCTTCGGACCGTTCCCGGAAAGGCAAGTACTCCCCGATGGGGCCAAGCTTCAGCTCGCCCCTATCTACCCAAGCTAATATGGCATCGGGACAATGCCAGCTTTGAGCCAATTCTTCATTAGCAATCGAGCGCAAGCCGTGGGTCAAAAGAGCTGTTTCTATTAGGCAATTCATGTTCTCATCTCCTGTATCAATAGAATGAAAATCCTGCATGGAGCCAAACATTACAGCAGAGAATGACGGCAAGGCACTTCGACACCGCCAGCGTTGATTTTCTCCGCCGTAAAGCGGTACTGCCCACCCCTCCATAGCAGAGGAGCAGGCAGCCCCATAGGGCAATTCACTCTGTTATTTTATACCGCTTATGCCCAGTTGTCCAGCTCAGCCACATTCTCCTTGGTAACCAGGGTCAAGGGCAGATAGATGGGCTCTGCGTACTCCTTGCCCTGCGCGATGGCGACAGCGAGCTTCAGAGCGGCTTCGGTGTACTTTACGCTGGAATAGGACATAGTACCGGTCATGGAGCCAGCCTTTAGGGCCTCGCGGGCATCGGCGGTAAAGTCTACACCGTAAACCAGCACATCGGTACGGCCTTCGGCGGCCAGGGCTTCCACAGCGGCCAGGGCCATTACATCATTGCAAGCAAAGATGCCCTTCAGATCGGGATGGGCGGTGAGGATATCCTTGGTGGTATCATAGGCCTTGGTAGCATCCCAATCGCAGGGAATGGAGGCAACCAGTTCGATATTCTCGGCAGCTTCAAACACTGCGGTAGCACCTGCAGTGCGTCCCTCGGACTGGCCTGCACCGGCAAGACCCTGCAGAATGGCAACTTCGCCGCCCTCCGGCAGACGGGAGATCATATCATTGGCAACGATCTTACCTTGATCGCTGAACTGAACGGTAATCTTGCCATCCAGGTGACCGCCGGCCTCTGCAAGAGCAGCGATATCCACGCCAGGACCCAGATTGATGACTTTAATACCCTTCTCATTGCACTTTACAATGCCGGGGATCAGATTGGTGCCATCAATGGGAGAAACAATGATAACATCATAATCCATATCGGCCATGGTCATCAAAACATCCAGCTGACTCTGAGTATCACCCTCGGTGGTGCCGGTCTGAACATCGATCTGAACGCCAAGCTTCTCAGCAGCGGCTTCGTAGCAAACCTTCATATTGGCCCAGAACTGATTGGTGAGGGAGATGATGACAGCACCAATCTTCTCGCCATTGGGGGCAGGGGTCTCACCTAGCTGCTCCGCCATTGAGGCATCAAATGCAGCGTAGAGCTCATCAACCACCGCGGTATCCACCGTGGGTTCGGGAGTGGGATCAGGCTCCGGAGTAGGCTGAGGGTCATTGCCGCAGGCCACCATGGCCAGCAGCATCATGGCTGCCAAAAGCAGCACAACGAACTTCTTCATTTTTCTTTTTCCTCCATTTTGTTTTATTTATCTACAAGGGGATTGCCCCTTATAAAACAGCTTAATGCAGCCTGCGGCGGCGTTCTCTTATTTCCGCCGTGACAACCGCGCACAGCAGAATGGCGCCGGTGATGAACTGCTGATAGTAGGACGATACGCTCATCAATGTAAGTCCATTGCGGATGGTCCCCAGCAGCAACACCGCAACCGCCGTACCGGCCAGGGCAGCACTGCCGCCGTGAAGCGGCGTTCCGCCTAGAATGACCGCTGTGATGGCATCCATCTCCATATTAAGGCCAGCATTGGGCTCGGCGGAATTAAGACGGGCAGAGATAATGATTCCGGCCAGGGCAGCCAGGAAGCCCATCACAGCAAAGGTACTAATCCGCCAGGCGCCGGTGCGCACCCCGCAGCGCCGCAGCGCCACTGGGTTGCCGCCCAGCGTGGTAATGTAGTGACCCCAGCGCATCTTATAAAGGAGCGGGATGGAAAGGAGCAGCACCAGTAGGGCCATGTATACGCCACTTTCCACCTGGAAGATATCCCCGCCGCCAAAAGCGCGGTAGGCAGCGGGCAGCTTACTGACCGGGGTGCCGCGGGTAACGATGAGGGCCAAGCCCCGGTACAAAAACGAAGTGCCCAGTGTGATGATAAACGCATTGATACCGGTAAAATGGATAAGCGCGCCATTTATAAGTCCCATAAGAATCCCAGAAAGCAAACCGACGAGGATAGCCAGCCAAACCGGGATATTCTGCTTCATACAGAGGGCTGTAAAGATAGCGGATAGAGACAGGATGGAACCAACCGAAAGATCGATACCGCCGGAAGCGATAACGAAGGTCATGCCGATGGCAAGCAATAGCTTAAAGGAATTGGCCTCCAGAATATTGATAAGATTCCTGCCGGTAAAGAAGATGCCGGTGCGCAGGCTGAGGAACAATCCCAGCAACAGGCAGAAGCCAATAAGCATCCATAGGGTAGCGTGGCGGCGGAAAAATCGCTTCATTCGGCCACCCCCTGTTCTCGCTCCAGGATAAGATGGTGCAGTTCCTCCGGAGAGGAATTCTTCGCCATAATATCGGCAATACAGCGACCGGCTCGCATAACAAAAATACGGTCCGCGACATCAAATACCTGGTAGATATCGTGGCTGACAATAAGGAGGGTATGGTCCTCCTGCCGCAGGCGGCGCAGCAGCTGCATGGTCTGGTGGGATTCCCGGATGCCCATAGCGGCGGTGGGTTCATCCAGTAGAAGCAGACGGCCGGGCTGCAGCATGGCACGGGCAATGGCAATACCCTGGCGTTGGCCGCCGGAAAGCACTCGGACCGGCTGGGTGAGGTCTGGGATCGTGATCTCCAGGCGCTTCAGCAGTTCGGCGGCTTCCCGCTCCATACGGCAGCGGTCCAGGAAAGGGCCGTGCATCCGTTCGTGGCCAAGAAAGATATTCTCATAACTATTTTTCCAATCGTCCAGGGAAAGGTCTTGATAGACGGTGCGAATGCCCATCTGCAAGGCCTGTGCAATGGTGAGGTGAGTGTGCTCCCTGCCCTCCACCGTGATGGTGCCTGCATCCGGTGCGAGATTGCCGGAAAGGAGCTTGATAAGGGTGGATTTGCCGGAGCCATTATCCCCGACGATAGCGGTGACGAGGCCCTGCTGCACGGAAAGGGAAACATCACATAGGGCAGAGATGGGGCCGAATGATTTGCTTATTCCGTTTACAGATATAATATCGTTCACCACTGCCGCACCTCCTGCCTCAAAAAATCGAAATTAGATATATCGTAGCATTATAATCGTTATGCGTCAAGAAGATAAACGAATCTTTCGCACATCATGACCGTCGTTCCGTTATGCCGAATACCAAGTCAAAAACGCGTAAAGGAAAGGCCACGGCATTTGCCGCAGCCCAGTCTTGTTATTATTCCGCTGTGAGAGCATATTTTTGACGGTAGGAACTATATTCGCGGTCGAAAATCTCCCCGCTGCCGCGGATGCTTTGCAAAACCTCGTGACGATGGAGGTTGTGGTCAGCACCCTCTATCATACAGCAGGCAATATTGGAGCAATGGTCGCTGACGCGTTCGAGATTGGTGAGGAGATCCGACCAGATAAAGCCGGCTTCAATGCCGCAGCTGCCCTGCTGCATCCGCCGGATATGGCGAGTACGCATTTCCTCCTTGAGATCATCAATAACCTGCTCCAGCGGCTCCACCTGGCGGGCAGCCTGCACATCGCCTGATACAAAGGAATCATAAGCCAAAGCGGTAACTTCACGAACAGCGCCTGCCATGGTGGCATATTCCTGCAGAGCGGCTGCAGAAAAAGCGATACCTTTTTGCTGCATTTCCTCTGCCGATTCCAAAATGTTTACACTGTGGTCGGCAATGCGTTCAAAATCGCCAATGATCCGCAGATATTCTGCTGCAAGGGCACTGTCGCTCTCCCCTATCTTGCGGGCGCTGAGTTTGACCAGGTAACTGCCGATGATATCCTCGTAATGGTCAGTCTTGGCTTCATCCTCACGGATATGTTCGGCGGATTTTTGATTATAGGCGGTGATGGCGTTCAAGCTTTCCCGCAGAGATTCCATCGAATAGCTGGCCATATCGGCAATGAGCGTACGGCAGCGCTCCAGTGCAAGAGCCGGAGTAGCCAGCAGGCGCTCGTCCAGTTCGGCCTCCCGCTGGGGCTGTTTTCCTTCCGGTACCAGCCGAAGAACCAGTTTTTCCAACAGACCACCCATTGGCAAGAGGACCGCAGTGCAAAGAATATTAAATATGGAATGGGCTACTGCGATGCCCCATTCGCTAGCAGCCTGCCCCAGCAAAACCGGAGCTGCCACGGCACGAACGACATAAAACAAGACGATACCAACCGTTGCACCGATGACATTGAAGTTGAGGTGGACCAGTGCTGCCCGGCGGGCATTTTTATTGGTGCCAATGGAAGAAAGCAGCGCTGTAACACAGGTGCCGATATTCTGTCCCATAATGATAGGGATAGCGGCGCCATAGGTGACCTGCCCCGTGCTGGCCAGCGCCTGAAGGATACCCACCGATGCCGAGCTGGACTGGATAATGCCAGTGAGCACCGCGCCGACCAAAACACCCAAAATAGGATTGGAAAACATGAGGAAAATTTCACGGAACTGCGGAACATTTCTTAGGCTGGAAACCGCAGAGGACATGGCCTCCATGCCAAACATGAGCGTGGCAAAGCCAAGGAGAATCATTCCGGTATCTTTCTTTTTATCTGCCTTGCAGAACATATACAAAATGATACCGACGAGCGCCAATATTGGCGTAAAGGAGGAGGGCTTAAACATTTGCACCAAAAGGCTGCTTCCCTCGATACCGGAGAGGCTGAGGATCCAGGCCGTAACGGTGGTACCGATATTGGCGCCCATGATAACACCGATGGACTGGCGCAGCGTCATCAAACCGGAATTGACGAAACCGACAACCATAACCGTAGTGGCCGAGGAGCTTTGAATAACGGCGGTAACACCAAGGCCGGCCAGCAGACCCATCAAGCGGTTTTGGGTCATCTTTTCCAGCAACGAGCGCAGGCCACTGCCCGCCCGGCGCTCCAGGGCCTGGCCCATCAGATTCATGCCGAAGAGGAACAGACAAAGACCGCCAATGAGGTTCAATGCATTAAAAATAGTCATTATATTATTCCTTTCCCTTACTCTCCTTTTTAACTAAGATAAGAATAATAAAGAAAGGTCAAAACCATTATCAAGACTTTGTAAAATCCATGTAAAGTGCCGGTAAAAGTGAAGAGCCGCGCTATGGCGGCTCTTTTGGGGGCAAATATCTAGTCACATGAGCTGTTGCTCATTGATCATGAGCTTAAACTGGAGGCCAAGCGTTTCGGCGGCCTTGCGGCACAGCAGCATACGCTGCATGAAGATCTCGAAGTAATCCATGACTGAACTGAAATGAGTATCGACCGTCAATTTGAGCTTGATGAGGGTGTGGGCCTCATTGATCTTCAGCTCTGCCTTTGTGACCGAGTAATTGACACGATCATGGATATCAAAGGTAGAAGGATCGGTATTGTGCACACGATTGCGACGCACATCGCTCTTATCGGCCAGGATAAGGGCCGCCGCTACCGGACTGACCGGCACGCCGGTGCCTTCATCGTGATTACCGATGGCGGAAACGATAATGGCAATCTCCTCCGGCTCAAACTTGAGGTGATCCAAAATACGGAACGCCATAATAGCGCCGCTTTGGCTATGATCAACCCGGTTGATGAGATTGCCGATATCATGCAGATAACCGGCAATCTTGGCCAGTTCCACAGTGCGTTCCGGATAGCCAAGTGTTTGCAGAATATAGCCTGCTTTTTCGGCCACCAGTGTCACATGGGCAAAGCTATGCTCGGTAAAGCCCAGTGTGGCCAGGGCAGCATCCGCCTGGCGGATGTAGGTATTGACGGCTTCATTCTGGCGGATCTCTTCGTAGGTCAAACAATCACTCTTCTTTCATTTCTTTTTGGGGAATATTACAGTAAAGGTGCTTCCCTTGCCGGGCGTGCTATCCACAACGATTGCAGCATGATGGATGAGCGCGGCATGCTTGACGATGGAGAGTCCCAGTCCGGTACCGCCCACTTCCTTGGAGCGGCTTTTATCTACCCGGTAAAAACGCTCAAAAATGCGGTCGCGACTTTCCTCCGGGATGCCGATACCTGTATCGGAAACAATAACACGGTCATCATCGGGGTAGCTCATCACCTGAACCTTGACACTACCGCCGGGATGATTGTACTTGATGGCGTTATCGCAGAGATTAAAGATCATACTGTAAAGCACCGGCGGGATACCATCCACGAAGGCAGATTCTCCCCGTAAAGTAAGATCCACATGGGCTTCTGCCGCCGCAGCTTGAATACTGTCGACGGCATTTTCCGCAATGCGGTAAAGATCTGCCTGTTGGCGCTGCATTCCGGCCGCGCCGCCATCCAGCTTGGTAAGGTTGATGATATCCTCCACCAAAGCGGTCAATCGCAGGGACTCCTGCCGGATCTTATGGGCAAAGGGCTTGATATCCTGTTGCTGCACCATACCGTTTTCCATCAGTTCAGCATAGCCGGAAATTGCATGCAGCGGGGTCTTGAGCTCGTGGGAAACATTCGCGGTGAACTCCTGACGGATCTGCGAGCTTTTTTCCAGCTTATCCTGATCTTGACGGATCTGTGCCTGCTGGAGCGCCATACGCCGCAGCAGCGGCTCAATCTCGGCGTATTCCTCCCGACCCACATACTGGCTGGGTTCATCAAGATTCAAGGAGTTGATAGGCTCCACAATAGAACGGGAAAGGCGGGACGCCAGGAGGAAGGACAGCACCAGTGCCAGCAGTAGGATGACACAGATAGGCTGAGCAAACCCGACCAACAGCACCCATACCGAATGCTGTGCCGCAGATAGACGAATAATGGTGTCATCTGGTAGAAGACGGGCGCAGTACAAATTACGACTGGCCAGCGTATCGGAATATCGAGAACTTTCGCCGGTACCATTTTGCAGTGCCTGCTGAACCTCCTCACGCATCAGGTGATTTTCCATACTGCTGGCGTCACTTTGGTTATCGTAGAGGACGGTACCATCAGCATCGATCCATGTAATGCGGTAATCTTCTGCAGTAAGTCCGTCAAAGAATTCTTTTCCATCAAGGGCGACACCTTGTGCTACTACCTCGGCTCCCATACGAAGCTGCTTTTGCTGGACACCGGTAAAATAGCTATACAACACCCCCATGATGAGCACCAGCGAGAGAACAAGCACTATAAGGGCTGCCAGCCAAATGGAACGAAAGATTTTTTTACTCATGGGCGGCCTCCAGCTTATAACCAACACCACGCACCGTTTGCAGGATATCCCCTGCTGCGCCCAGCTTGGTACGCAGGGTACCAATGTGGACATCGACCGTGCGGGTCTCGCCGTAATAATCGGTGCCCCAAACGGCGGAAAGCAGACGGTCGCGGCTGAACACCTGACCAGGGTTTTCCAAAAGCAGCCGCAGCAGATCGTACTCCTTGAGCGTGAGGGTAACCGGCGTACCGTTTACCTCTACCACATGGCGGCCTTCATCCATGAGAATGCTGCCCTGCCGCAAAACGGCTGGAGCGGACTTGGGGCCGGCTCGGCGCAGCACTGCCCGAATGCGGGAGACCATTTCCATCATACCAAACGGTTTGGTGAGATAATCATCCGCGCCTAGATCCAATCCGATAACACGGTCATATTCCGTACCCTTGGCGGTGGCCATTATGACAGGAATATCAGCGGTGACGGGTGCCGCCCGCAGCTTTTTCAGGATGGAGATGCCATCCTCGCCGGGCAGCATAATATCCAGTATAACTAGCTCCGGGGTTTCCCGATGCATGGCCTGCCAAAATTCCTCACCATCAGCGCAGCCAACGGCGGAAAAACCCGCTGCACGCAGGGCATATACCATCAGATCACGAATGCTGCTATCATCTTCTACACAATAGATCATGGTGTTTCCCCCTATCCGTTCCATTTTATTGTATCATACTTCCGCAATGTATGGAACAACAACTTTACAATGTAAATTCTGTGTAAAATCTCATTGTAAAATGCCGAAATGAACAGAAATAGTACATTTGCCACGCTTTTGATGCCGGACCGGTATATTTCTGTTAATTCAGCAAAAACTATCCGCACAGCAAATAAATGGAGAGGGAGTTTGAATAGATATGAAAGCTACTGGAATTGTACGGCGCATTGATGATTTGGGCAGAGTGGTCATTCCGAAAGAGATCCGCAGGACTATGCGCATCCGTGAGGGCGACCCGCTGGAGATTTTTGTGAGCAACGAGGGCGAGGTCATTTTTAAGAAGTATTCCCCTATCAGCGAGCTGGGCAGCATAGCGGCGCAGTACTGCGAGGTACTGTTCCGGACGGCCGGTTATCCGGTGCTCATCACCGACCGAGACCATGTGGTGGCGGTCAGCGGCATCAGCCGGCGGGAGGTGCTGGAGCGCAGGGTATCACCGGGCCTGGAGGATCACATTGAGAACCGCAAAAGCTATATGGCGGGCGATGGGCAGCCCCTGCAGCCCATTGAAGGCATGGCCTATTACGCACTGGCGCAGTCCCCTATCATCTCCTCCGGGGATGTATGCGGCAGTGTGATGTTCCTGCAAAACAAGGAGAATGACCGTCCCGGTGAGGCCGAACAGAAGCTTATAGCGGCGGCGGCAAGCTATCTGGGCAAGCAGATGGAGCTATGAGCAGAATAGAAGAAAGGCCTACCTCGAAGGGAATTCGGGGTGGGCCATATTTTAGTGCTTAGGGATTACTCTTCATCTTTTTTAGTGAACTTTTTAGCGCCGAAGCAGAGAGCGTCTACGGCTGCCAGGCCAACAAAGACCTAGCCAATGTTACCAGGAGCCGCGCCGGTACCGGGGTTCTCCTTGGTGCCGTTATTGTTTCTATCGGGGCAGGTGATGATGGTGATAGAACCGGTGGACTTGGTGTAGCCGCACTGATTACTGCAGTACTTGCTGTTACCCCCAAAGGTATGATCCGCACGGGATTCGACTTTCTCATAAGCTCAACAACAGGTGGCTCCTCAGTTGGGAGCTACTGCGCAGCAGAATCCACGACCTTAATTGACATGGTGACCGCAAATGAGGCAGACTGAATTGTATTAACACCAGTGCTAGTGTATTGCATAGGTTCCCACTTTCATTTTGATAATTGGAGTAGAATCCCCTAGGGGATTGTTGGAACTATACTTCCTAATTTTCATCCTAATTCTACCATCACATTCAATACAATGCAACCATTTATGTGAAATAGAACATGATAAAATAACTTAGTGTCATTTATTTTTAATATATTTAATTAGAGAAAAGCGCAAGAGCCACCAGCAAGCTGATGGCCCTGTTCTGTCTAGGTGTACTTTGCCATGTATTCCGCCAAAGGAGGAATGTTTTCTGCTTTCCAATAGCGGCGGCAATCGGTCGTGCGTTCCAACAGGCAGGTATTATACAGCTCCCGCCTTAGGATGGCTGGATCATGAAAAGTTGTCCATTCGTCCAGCAGGTCATTAATCTCCGATTCCGTATAATCCCGGCCGGACTCTATTTTATCGGAAAGATAGTAGACCGCCAAAAGCAGTTTTTTCGTTTAGCCGGCATGGCAATGATCTGCTCTTTTTCATTAAAAAATGAACGCAGCTCCGGAAACTCGTTTGGGTTCATTACGCATCTCCCCTTTCGGAAAAATTATAGCATAGCAAGCGGAATATGTCTATCTTGCTCCGGAAAGCATCCAGCATACAATTGAACATATCCATTGACCTATTACATTAATGGGTGCACCCGTGCTGGGATTTGATTGCGTCCGGTCTTCTTCATCAGTTTGTACGATAATGACACCCACTTCCTGCGACTTAGCAACAATATTTCCATACTCATCCACCGCCATGTTGTCATTCAGACACGGGGCCAGTACTGCCGATTCTTCCGGGGAAATATCCGGAAAGCTGCCGCCGCTAATCCCAACGATTTTCCCTATCTCCTCTGGAGCAGAAAACAGTGGGTGTCCATTTTCCGTAATGAAGGTTCCGCCGGTAATAGCGATTTGTGCAGTAACACCGCCTTGTGCCGCAGGAACAATATGAAAAATTGCTCCGCTTTTGCTGCTGATCTGATTACCGGGGCCAAGCGTCAGAATAACATGGTTAGCACCAGTGGCAGGCATAAATGTAATGGCGTTGGTGGGGATGCTCGGATTCGTAGAGTTGTTTTCTGTAACACACAACGGACAAGAGCTGTATTCTCCATCGTGAGGCTCCCCGCCTGCATCAAAATACCGGCCGCGCCGCCCAGCTTAGCATTCTTAATAGAAACCTCCGCGTCACCATTGCACTCAATGACATACCATTGTGCACTAAATAGGTCACCGCCATCCACGAGAATATCAACGCCCGTATTTCCCTCAACTGCATTGGATATTTGCAAGCACCAGCCATGGTAGCTAAGAGCCCGCATTTCTGTATTATTGACCTCAACACGGGTATAGCCATCATTATTGATTTGGATACCACGGGATGCCTCGATTTTCAAATCCTCCAAAATCAAGGCTGTTGGGCGTTCCTCATTATCGCTGCCGCAAACTTCTATAATGGGGTCGCCCGCAGCTGTAAATCCACCATTTTTAATGGTCACTTGTGCACCATTTGTAATTTGGAAATAGCTAAACAATTTATTACCGTTCAAATTCAAAACTGTGTCAAAGTCGATAACCACCTGATCCAAAAAATCTAAAGGAATATACTCACCCTTTAATATAATGTTCTCGCATTTCTCATCGATTGCATATGCGAGGTCATCCTCATCATAAACCTCCATTTCCATTGCTGCAGCTGTGACAAAGAGCATCAAAACGGCCAGAAACGCTTTCATTAAGAACCCACACACTTTTCCTAATCTCATGTCATACCCTCCGATGTCATCATTAAATTTTGGTGATCGAATTTTTGCTTCCCGTTTCCATCCTCATTCATTATATCGGATATCGACTGTTTTCGACAGTACACCGCCTACGACTTCCTCCAAAATGGTTACTGAAAATTTCTCTGATTATTTGGTGATATTGCTTGTTTTCATGGACATTGATCTATTTTTAGGGTATACTGATGATAAATAAAAGCTTTTCATATGACAAGAGGTTCCTTATGAAGAAGATCCTGATGCTGGGCACTGGCGGCACCATCGCCTCCGAGATCACCGAAAGTGGACTTTCTCCGCAGCTAACTACCGAGCAAATCCTACACTACTGCCCTGATATTTCCGGCTTTTGCAGTGTGGACTGCTTGCAGTTGTGCAATCTGGATAGCACCAACATCGCCCCGGAACACTGGCAGCGAATGGCGGATTCCATCCGAAAGGAATATAACCACTATGATGGTTTTGTATTAACACACGGTACCGATACAATGGCTTATACTGCTGCCGCGTTAAGTTACCTTATTCAGTACAGCAAAAAACCCATTGTACTGACCGGCAGCCAAAAACCCATCAATTTGGAGATCACCGATAGCAAAACCAACCTGGTGGATGCCTTCCATTACGCCGCCAACGAGGATGCCCACGGGGTTTCTATCGTATTCAATGGTCGGGTGATCCTAGGGACCCGCGCACGCAAAACACACTCCAAGAGCTTTCAGGCGTTTTCCAGCATCAATTACCCTGAGCTGGCTGTCATTCAAGACGGTCGACTGCTGAATTACATCACCCAGGAATGTCGAGAAAAACCGGTATTCAGCGATAAATTAGACCCCTCTGTGGGACTGATCAAACTGGTACCGGGGCTGGAAGCAGACTTTTTGGAATTTATGCTAAGCAAAAAAGATGGCGTTGTTATCGAAAGTTTCGGCGTTGGCGGTATCCCGACTGCCGGTGCAAAGAGCTATTACGATGTGATCAGCAACGCTGTTCGGGCCGGGAAAACTGTTGTAATGACTACTCAAGTCCCTAATGAAGGCAGTGACTTACTTCTATATCATGTGGGCAATCGGTTAAAGACCGGCCTAGATGTACTGGAGGCCTATGATATGACCACAGAAGCCGCGGTTACCAAGCTGATGTGGATCTTAGGGCAAACGAGAGAACCTCAGAAAATTGAACAACTGTTTTACCGTCCGGTCAGCCATGATATCCTTATCAAAGCCGGTGAGAAATGAGGAAAGTCTTTCCCCCTGTCTGTAAAACAACAAAAAAGACGCACGGTGGTGAGCCGTGCGTTCTTTTTCTGCATAAGTTTTCTGGTGAAGCCAAATCAAAGGAGTACAACGCATTTCCCGTTTGCGTTGTTCTGTAATAAGAATATCGTATGAAGTGGCTTTTGTCAAGGGTTTTTCCTAGTAAAATTGTGAACAAAAAGAAAATTCGCCGCTCCCGGCATGGAAACGGCGAAAAATACGGAATTAAAGAAGTAATTCGGCAATCTGCACAGCATTGGTGGCAGCACCCTTGCGAATCTGATCGCCGCAGCACCAAAGACAGAGGCCATTGGGATTGGTAAGGTCGGGACGAATGCGGCCAACATACACCAGATCCTGATCGCTGGTATCCAACGGCATGGGATAAACATCCTGCGAAAGGTCATCAACCAGGCGGCAGCCGGGAGCTGCCGCAATCGCTGCACGAGCTTCCTCTACCGAAATGGGGCGTTCAAAGCGTGCCGTAACTGCGATGGAGTGGGAACGCACAACCGGCACCCGTACACAGGTGCAGCTGACCTTCATTTCCGGCAAGTGCAGGATCTTTCGGCCCTCATTCTGGAGCTTCATCTCCTCGGAAGTGTAGTCTTCATACGATGGGCTGCCGATTTTGGGGATCAGATTGTAGGCGATCTGATACGGGAATATATGGGGCTGTACCGGCTCGCCTTTGTACAGGGCATCCACCTCAGCTTCCAACTCCACCGGGCCACCGGCACCGGCACCGGAAACCGCCTGATATGTAGCAGCTACCATGCTGGTGATTGGCGAAAGACGGCGCAGTGCCGCAACCGCTACCAGAGTGATGATGGTGGAGCAGTTTGGATTGGCAATGATGCCATGATGATGCAGAGCATCTTCCGGGTTGATTTCCGGAACAACTAGCGGAACATCTTCATCCATACGGAAGGCACTGGAATTATCAATAAATACTGCACCAGTCGCCTTGATTGCCGGGGCAAAACGACGGGCAATATCATTCTCGGCTGCGCCCAGCACAATATCTGCATCAGTAAAGGCAGCATCCGTTGCTTCTTCTACCGTGATTTCTCGCCCAGCAAAAGGCAGCTTTTTCCCGACACTGCGGGCACTGGCCAGGCAGCGCAGTTCCCCAATAGGGAAACTGCGCTCCTCCAGGATTTTAAGCATCTCCCGGCCCACCGCGCCGGTGGCGCCAAGTATAGTCACATTCGGATTTTTCATGGCATGTTCTCTCCTCTCGGTCATCTGACAAAGCTTTCGTAAAGTACACGCACCGTTTTTTCAAAGTCAGCGTTATCCACGCCCACAATGATGTTGAGCTCCTCTGGTCCTTGGCTAATCATGCGGATGCTGATACCGTTTTCACCCAGAGCGGCAAAGATCTTGCCGGAAATACCAGGGCGGAACGCCATCTTGCGGCCAACTGCCGCCACAATAGATATATTTTCCGCCACCTGCAGTTTATCTGGGCGGAATTCCTTTTGCAGTTCGCCCAAAATAGAGTAAAGGCAGGAGGCTGCTTTTCCGCTTTGCACAACCAGCGAAACACTGTCTATCCCAGATGGAGTGTACTCCACATTCAGATTATGCCGTTCAAATACTTCCAATACCCGGCGCAGGCTGCCGATGGAGGAAGACAGGCCGTTCTTCGCCATCGTAATGATAGAAAAATTGCGGCGGCCGGCAATGCCTGTGATGAAACGGTTCTTTTCGCTTTCCAGTTCATCCTCAAAATGCTCCCGAATGAGGGTACCGGGATGGCCCGGATCATTGGTGTTGCGGATATTCAGCGGAATATCCGCCTGGCGAACTGGAAAAACACTGGCCTCGTGCAGGACCTGCGCTCCCATATAGCTAAGCTCCCGCAGCTCGTTATAGGTGATGCGCTCGATGGGGCGGGGATTTTCCACAATGCGGGGATCCGCCATAAGAATACCGGAAACATCGGTCCAGTTTTCGTATACATCGGCCCCCAATGCCGCTGCCGCCAAAGCACCGGTCACATCACTTCCGCCACGGCTGAGCACCTTAATATGGCCATCCGGCATGACGCCGTAAAAACCGGGAATGACTACGCTGCGGTCTTCTGCTATGCGGCGAAGCGCTTCGTAGGAATGCTCCCGGTCAATTTGGCCATCGAAGGAAAACTGGAGCCATTCGGCGGCATCGAGAAAATCAAAGCCGAGGTATTCCGCCATAAGGCGGGCAGCGAAATATTCGCCGCGGGAGACCAACTCATCCTGGCTGATGCCCTGCTGCATCTTTTCATAAAGGGCCAAAAACTCTTTATCGATATCAGCAGAAAGGCCACAATCGGCCACAATAGAACGATAGCGCTCCACCACCATGCTGAATACCCCTTCGGCGCTGACGCCGTACTGAAGATGGGCATAGCAAAGGTAAAGTAAATCCGTAATCTTGTGATCTGCGGAAAAGCGTTTGCCGGGTGCAGAAACAACCACAACCCGGCGGGCCGGATCCGCCGTGACAATCTGGCGGACTTTTTCGAACTGAGCAGCATCGGCCAGGGAGGAACCGCCAAATTTAACTACTTTTAACATAATAGGCATTCCTTTCCCTTAACCCTGCAGCGCAGCGAAGAAGATGCCGGGATCATTGCTGCGGGCTTCCACATACCAGGAGTGCATCTGCGCCGGAGAAACCGGACGGGTAAGAACGCCATTACCCCAGCGCTTTTCCACACAACCATCCATGAACCAGGTATCCACGATATAACGGACATAGTACCGGCGCTCTTCACACATATTATTGGAAGGCAGCGGCTGGGACAGCTGTGTATAGAAGCCTTGCTTTCTCTCGCAGAGATCAAGAAGATCCTGCACAACGGCAGCGGCTGTGGGCCAGCGACCGGCTCCTTCACCAAAGAAGCTTTGCCGACCAGCGTATTCCGAAACGGCGGTGATGAGATTATAATTGGCGGGGACAGCTGCTTCCAGTGTTTCTGCCTTAAAAAGGGTGGGTTCTACCACTGCAAGAATTGCTCCATCGGCGACACGCTTAGCGGTAGCGTACAGCTTGCAGACATAGCCCATTTCATTGAAGCCGGCAATATCTTCCCGGGTGATACCGGCAATCCCAGCGGCCGGCACCTGCTGCTCAGTCAGGCTGGCATCAAAGGCAATATTGGCGCTGATCATGAGCTTACGCTGAATATCGTAACCTTCAATATCGGCAATAGGATCGGCTTCAGCATAGCCAAAGCTTTGGGCATCCCGCAAAACGCTTTCATAATCATAGCCCTTTTTATGCATCGT
>OGXJ01000966.1_pt1 | contig 22210 bp, 18 predicted proteins | sample 1576231 | NCBI WGS metagenome assembly OGXJ01 (sample SAMEA3541539, study PRJEB24748) | human gut metagenome | biome: human gut; feature: human-associated habitat; material: faeces | place: China | collected 2012
ATCACTGTAATAGCAGGCGCTGCCACTGCCGCTGCCAAGCTGGACGCTGCAATTAAGCGTGGCCTGCACCTCGGCGTCACTCGATTTAAGCTGGATCGGTACACCGGAAAGTTCAGTCTCCGCTTGGATGGTAACGTCGTTTTCCGGCATAGTGAAAGTAAAACTTTTCTTTATCGTTGTAAATTCGCCCAATCCTGAAATGTTCCATTTCTTCAGGACATGCTGCCGTATACCTATTGAGTCGGTAATGACCTCAGCGTCTTTATCATAATGGACGCTGCCCAGAGGTGTAACTTCGTTAATAGCAAATACGCCAAAATTCACAGTGACCTGCTCTCCCGGAACAGCCTTTGTGATCGTCTTGCCGGAGGCATCCTTAAATTCCTCTGTATACAGCCAGCCATTTGTTATGTTGCCACTTCCGTCAAGAGTTGTAAAGCCACGAAGTCCCTGCTTATCATGCTTGAGTTCAAACTTAATACCGGGGATCACGATCTCCAGCGGGGTGCTGGCCTTTCCAGCCGCATTAATACCTACAATATACAGATACTTGGTTTTACAATCCTTCATACCGCTGACAGTGATCGTGTTGGTCGTAGCCATCGTACCCGTATTTGTGTTAGCCGAAGTGGTATCCACCACAGGTGCGGGTTGCTGCTCGTCATACAGGGCATAGTAGTAATTGCCTGCTGCAGAAGCGCTGAACTTCATCGTGGCTTCTTCTTTACTGGTACGCGTTGCGGAACCAGCACTGAGTGTCAATTCCTCGCCAACTTCACCGGTGTACTTTAGGACTTGCACATTATAATGATAGCGGTTTTCACCGACTTGTATGTAATAGTAAGCCGTGTTGTGATACTCAAACTTATCAGCCACATTCAGCATAACCGAATTCTGGAACATCACCGTATCGCCATCACCAGTACCCGACACCGTTACAAGATCGTTTCCTGTTCGAAATTTGAAACCATAGGCTGTACCGCCAAAGCTTTCGAGTTTATCGCTTTCTGTGGGCAAATTGTCCACATAAAACTTAATGGTTCCCGCATCATATGTCTTATAACCCGCCGTAGTACCTAAAGCACATTCTGTTAAGCTTTCGGCATGCTCTATTTTAACATCCTTCAAGGTGAAGGTAAAATCTTCGCGGAGTTTATTGGCAATAAAAAAGGGCTTCGTTGCATTGTCGTTTGTCGGGGTTCCTACACTTGTCAGATGCGGCCATTCTGGCTCTGCCGCATATGCTTCTGGCGCAGTTATTACAAAGAAGCTCATGGCCATGAGCAGGCAAAGGAGCAGGGATACCGCTCTTTGCCATCTTGTTGTATTCATGGCTCTCTCCTTTCTGCTTTAATTGAATTTGTGTCCGTAGCTGGTCTGATGATCGGCTACGTCGCTGTTTTCTGCCACCGCACCCCAAAGCTGCTGGGAAATACTTCGCTCAAAGATAACGGTGACGGTATAGCTTTTGCTTTCCGCGCCCAGCGTTACGGTATAGGTCAGCGGACTGGTAAGGTTCACGACCTCACCGGATACCGGACTGACAACAGCTCCCGCAGGAACGGTGACGACCGGTGCTACCGCCGTGACGTTCGTTCCCGCCGGCAGTGTGACGGTAATAATGCCGGCACTTTGGTCGATCACACCATCCACACCCAAAACGGAGAAGCCTGTGATCTTCGCTGTGCTGGTCGAGGGCGTATCATCATCGCCTCCGCTGCTCTTTGCAGAGATCGGCTGACCGCTCTTGTTCAGCACAGTAACGGTGTAGGTGCGGCTTGCCAGATCATTGTCGCCACCAAGCGTGAACGTGGCTGCATTGGCAAAGTCCACCGCGATACCGGAGGTCGGCGAGCAGCTTCTGCCGGTAAATTCGATGTCCGTGACCAGCTTGGTGCTGGTCAGCTTGGAATCGTCCACATCGGTGACAGTGATGGTGTTCTTGGCATTGTCAATGACGCCATTGTACCATTCACCGGCCGCCTGCACACGGAAGCTGGTGATCTCCGCCTGCGCCTTGGATACGACCTTAATACGGTAGGTATTCTGTACCGTCTTATCGCCGGAGGTCACGGTGAAGGTCTCCCAGTCAGAGAAGTCCATCACCTTCTTTCCGTCCAAAGACGGGTTGGAGGTCGCATTGTAAGAGAGGCCGGCACTGAGATACATCTTCGAGGTATCCACACCGGCGTTCACCGTAAGCAGAATCTCCGTTGCCCCATCGGATGCCTTGGTGACTTTCTTCTCCAGTATGTCCGTTGCGTTCAGCACGCTGTTCTGCAGCTTGATGCTGTTGACATCCAGCTCGGCGCCGGAAGCCCCCACATCGCCGTGGGTAACGGTGACATTATAGGTCTTGGTGGTCTTTCCGTCCTCAGCCATCACGGTAAAGGGTTGCTTGATGCCCTCTACGAAAGTCACGGGAAGGCTCGGCGCAAGCAGCGTCGCACCTTCTGCCATCGTCACGGTTGGGGTCAGGTTCGTCAAGGGCATACCATTGGGCACTGTAACAGTGATGGTGTTCTCGCCGCCTTCACCGCCCTCGGTGATAACGCCTGGCTTGCCCTCGATCTCAAAGCCGGTGATGGAAGCATCCGTAGACAGCTGCCGGGCAAAGTCAAAGCGCCGGTTATACAGCGAATACGGATGTCCAGTACCTCCCGCCTCCAGGAAGTTCAGATACCATTGGCTGGCATAGCACCCCTGATAGGTCGCCATGGCGTTATTTATGACGCCGGTGGTGTGGTGGAAGTAACCGCTGGGATTTACAAAGCTGTCCACCCAGTTTTGGATCACGCTCTTCCCCTGTCCGTCGGAGAAGCGGGGATCGGTATGGCAGTCGATGCCCATAGCGGAAAGCGCACAAATGACCTGAGCTGCCGTTTCACTGTTGATAGCACCCCATGCCTTGAAGGAGTAGTCCGCACTCATTCTGGTGATGATAATGCTTACGCCTTCCTCCAGCTTTGCGCGCACCCGTTCACCATAAACCTCGTCATTGGCATACGGCGCGATGGACTGCATGAGCATAGCGACCATATCCGTGTCAAATCCATCAGACAGATAGACGTGGTTGAGGATCACATCCATAAAGGCGTCTCGTGTCCAGATCGCGTTGTCAGGGATTGTGTAATTACCCATATCCAATGAGATCAGGCCGAAAATAGGGCCGTTTATGGTGTACGTTCCCGCGTAGTTATACATGGTCGCTGCAAGGTTGTCCACCTCGTTGCCCTTGCTGTCAATAAACGGCTGACCGTCGTTGTACTGCGCAAGGTTAGAGCAGTCGAATCCTCGTGCTGTCAGCATCATGATGGTGCGGGCAATGTTTGTCATTGCCACACTTGTGGTGGTGTCCAGATCGCTGATCTGCCCGGCAAGGTCATAACCACCATCGTAGTTTGCCAGCTTTCCCTGATAGAAGCCGAGGTTCATCCACTCCCAGTCATCATCCGCCGTACTGGAGTATCTGGTGATGATCTTATTGACAACGTTTTTCAGATCGTCCTTATACTCGTTTTCGGCTACCGCACCGGTAAAGGAAACATTGACATTGTAGGTGCTCGTATTCCCGTTTTCCGCCGTAACAACGTAGGTGACGGTCTTCGAGAAATCCTGCTTTACACCGGACGCGGGAGAAACCGTGGCAAACGGAGATACCTCAATCACAGGTGCGAAGGAGGTCGCTGTTCCCGCGGGCAGTTCCATGGTGATCTCGCCCGTATTGTTGTTGATAACGCCCTGCACCGAGCCATAGCGGAAGGACAGAATATTGTTGCCCTTTGCGGCAGGAGTGCGTGTGATCTTGACAGTCCACGTCCGATCGACGCCGTTCTGGGCCGCGATCACATACTCGTTGTCACCCTCGCTCAGTCTGTCGGGTACACTTTTCGGTTTCGCAAACTCCGAGATCACGATCTCCGGCTGCACAGAGGCAAGATCCGTTGCGTAGGGGATGGTGATCTCCACAACGCCGGTATCTGCATTGATCGTGCCGATCGCATCACCGATGCTGTAAGACTCGATGGCGTTCTGAGAAGACGCCTCTGCCGTTATGGTGACGGTATAGGATCTTTCAAGCTCATAGGTGCGGTTATAAACAGTAAGCGTTTGTGTTTTGCCGCCGCTGAAATCAAACGTGCCGCTGTCCATATTGGTATGCGTACCCGTATGCGTAATAGTAGGACTGATCGCCGTAAGGTCTGTCCCCACCGGCAGATTGAGGGTGATCGTTCCGTTTTCCTCGTCGATCTTGCCGTATCTGATCACACCGTCCGCCGTTGTTACTGAAAAAGCACTTGCGACCGTATAGGGATCACCCTCTTCGACCACGACATTCCAGTAGGCAGACAGATCTGCGCCCATGTCAAAGCCGTATTCATCAATAGTAGAAACGCCGTCATAGACAATGCCGGCTGTTTTTTCCCACGGAGTAATGTTATATACAACTCTGCCGCTCTTCAACGAGCCTGCTACCTGTGAGATCTTGAGCCAATCGGACAATTCAGTGGTAGGTGCAGGCAGCTTGGCAAAATCCGTGCCTTGCGGAAAACGAATGGTAACTGTCTTGCTTGCCGTATCAACTACGCCCACGGAATCCCCCACCGCGTACCGATCAATGGCCGGTTCCGTGATGCGGTTATTTTCTACAAAATCAAGGTAGTACGGCGCGGCGACCTCAACCAGCGCCTGATAATAGGCCTTGCTGTATCTTCGCAGGTATTCACCAGTATGTGTGTTATATGCGTCATACTCCAGTACCTTGCGCATGACATCTTCCGCGTCGGCACTGTTCCAATCGTGGTACTCAAGAAGCACCATACCACCCTGAGGATAGTTTTCGGCACTCCCTGCAACTGCAAAGCCAATGCTCCGTGCGGTCTGATAGAGCATATTGAACTGCACGGGCTGATAGTCGCCCACAGCAAGAGAACCGCTGCTGCGAGCCTGATACATCGCCTCCAGCTTGGTGCTGTACGCTCTGAACAGGTTCGTCAGTGGCTCCACCAGATAGTCGATGATCTCATTGACTTCTTCATCTGTATTCTTGCTGTTGTTGCGGGCCGGTTCCGCGATAATAAAGAACGGATACTCGCGCCCATCCGCAGCTTTGGCCGTATAGAGAACCGGGGAGGAATGATCGGCAGGCAGGCTTTCCTGACAGGTAAACGTCGTGCCGGAGATCACGTTTTTCCCGGCATAGTCGCTATAAAAGCTGGCAGGGGAAAATGTAGAGCTTCCGCCTTCTGGAATCGCCACTCTCACCAGGGGGCCGACACCGAAAGACTTTGCTTCGCGCGAGTAAAACCTGCCTTCGGTATCTTTCAGAGAGAAAAACTCACCGTAATCGGCAGCCTTTCCGCCAGTCCACCCTATAAGATAGGGCCACGTTGTACTGGTCAGGTCGTCCGTTGTCCATGCGTATGTATTTGTGGGGAGAAGTATCAGCAGGGTTAGGCATAGCGCCAACAGATGCTTGAATAATTTGTGGGTTCCCATCTTCATTTTGGTTGATCTCCCAAATAAGCTTTTCATATGGGGGAATCCAGACACATGGCCCAGATCCTCCGTGACGGGGCGGCAGGATCACTGCCGCCCCATAGGGCCGATTAGAAGTGAGGCGTGTAATCTACAGTCAGGAACCAGGTGAAGAGAGGCGCATTGCCAAGGGCGTAGTCAGCTGCGCCGACCATGGGCACCTTGCAAGTGGGCGTATATGCGCCATCCATGTAGCACCAGCCGGACATCTGGCCGGCAGAGAACTCGCCCAGACCATTCAGGGTCGCCAGATAGGTGTCGCTGCAGTTCGTGGTGTAAGAAAACAGACCTTCTTCTGTCGCGAAGGCAATGAAGTCCTTCATGACGTCCATTACGGTAGCGGTGGCAGAGAACACCTTCCCTTCATTGTAGTATGCGGCCAACGCACTTGTAATCTCGTTTACATTTGTGGCAAACTGTGTGCCATAAGCCGTTGTATTCAGCTCAGTGAAGTCAATAGCGTAAGTGGATGCAGTGACCTCAAAGCTGGTCGCAGTATCAATAACGGCAGTAACATAATAGATACGAGTCTGGGCATTCTTGGTCACCGTCACATTAGGTCTAGTCCCAGCCAAGTTGATCTTGCCGTTAGCATAATTGCCACCCAGAGTAGCATTGTTTGTCGTGAAACTTGCATCAACAGAAGACTTTAAACCGACCCAAGTATAGGTGCCGGAGACATAGTAAGCAACGTTGGTGTCAGTCCAATTCGTACCGTTGTTCACATAATAGGTGTTGCCCATGTAGTTGTTCTGAACAACATATCCATAGATGTTGAGGGTGCTGGCGGTTCCCAAAGTAGCAGCCGTAATCGCGAGGGGATCAGTGCTGGAGATGGCAATAGCTCCCTCAAAGCCAGCAGCCAGATAGTAGGTGTTGCTGCCAACGGTAACGGCATAGCGGGTGTTTAGCAGATTCAGCGTGTAGATGTATTCATTTCCGGTGGAAGAGGTCGCGGTAGCGCCGGCAACAGTAGGTACGGCACCAGTGGTCGTGATTGCCACGCGGGCAGACTGAAGGTTTTCCCAAGTCTTGGTCGCACCGAGCTTGGCGCGGATGTACTTCACGCTGGAACCGGTGTTGTCATCGTACTGGTAGTACGCATCCACGCCTTCCACGTTCACAGATGCGATCCCGTCGAGAGCGGTCACGGTCGTGCTGCTGGTAGGAGCAGTCGTTTCGGATGCGAACGCAACGACGCTGACAGAGAGCGCCATGGCAAGTGCCAGCACAAAAGCTAGCAGCTTATTGCAAGTTTTCTTCATAATAATTTCTCCTTAAATCTATTTTTCGAGCGTATCACTCGAAATTTATGATCTTGGCTGCTTCCTAGGGTTTTGCGTTTTGCCACTATATGCCCATTGGCATCACCTCCGTAAAATCAGAAAAGCAAACACTGAACTTCCTCTATTCTACAGCCAGATGGTAGCAGCGTGTCGTATCCATGGCGTCAGCCTTTAAGATAATTACCGGCACTTCTTCACTCAAATCCACAATGACATTGCTGCCATCCATCTGGACTATACAATTGCTATCCTCTGAAATCGACCAACCAGAGCCAAGCTCCAGTGTCAGTGCGACGTTCGTCTCGTCCTGAACTGCCGATTTCGGGATGAAAATGCTGAACCGCAATCCCGTTTCCTGCCCACCATAATTCTTCTGCACATCAACACGGCACGCCGTGCCATTAGCGCTTACAGAAGTTATTGCGTCCGTCGACGCACTATCTGCACCAAAAGGATCGTCCGCCTGCTTTCCGCAGGCTGTCAGCATCGACAACAGTGCCACAAGCACTATTAAGGCTATACAGGTCTTTTTCATTTTCCTAGCCCTCATTCCAGCTCGATCTGGAAGCTGTAGGTCTGGCTCAATTCACCGCTGGTGACGACCAGATCACGTTCTTCCAACGCCAGGTTCAAAATGAGCCGACCGCCCAGTTCGTTCACGATGCAGGGACTATCCATGTCTAGCACCGCATCCGGGGCAAGCTCTACATTTGCGGCACAGTTTTTGAAATCCGTGTCCGTCGGCAGCGTAATGGCGATCACATAGCGGGTCTCGCCATCCTCCGCGTGGGTCTGGATCTCCGCCGTGCTGTTGCCGATCACGAAGTTGCGGATCAGTGGCTCCTCATTGGCGGCATCCGCTTTCCCGCAGCCCGCCAAGCACAGCGACACGCAAAGCAGAGCCAGCACTACACAGCATATTTTCTTCATAAAAGCTACCTCCTCACTCAGAGCGGATGGCCTCGTTGGGGCTGATGAGCGTTGCCTTGCGCGCGGGGATCCATGCGGCGGCAATGGCTACCGCGCCTGAGAACGCCACACCGCAGACCGCCAGCCACCAGGGCAGCACGCACCGCAGCTCACGGGACGCGAAGATCACCGGTATGAGCCACTTGGCGATAAAGCTCAGCACCAAGCCCGCCGCGCCGCCTATCACGCCTACGATCAGTGCCTCTGAGAGAAACATCTTGAAGATGTCGCTGCGAACGGTGCCCAGCACCTTCAGCACGCCGATCTCCCGCGTCCGCTCCGTAATGGACATCATCATGGTGTTTGCCACGCAGATGGCGGAGATCAGGACAGCGATACCGCCCAGCGCGCCCAACATCCCCTGGATCTGCCGGGACTGCGTCCGCACCGTCTCCAGCATATCGTTGAGCGAATAGGTGTTCAGCCCCGTGTCCCGGATCAGCTTGACAATACGCTGCACATCGTTGACGTTCTTGACCTTCACCCAAACGAGATCGTAGGTGGGGCCGTTGGCCTTTTCCTCCGCCGTCTTGGTTTGAGTTGTCGCGCCCATGTAATTGGCGTTGGCCTGCGTCATTTCCTGCAAGCGGTCGAAGGACATGAACGCGGCGGTGGCGAAGTTGTTATTCAGGGTAGAGCAGATGCCCGTCACCCGCAGGGTATACAGGTTGCTGGAGGGCAGTGCCCGTCCGTCGGTGTCAGCCTTCGGCTCGCCGGTCAGGCTGGAGGAATCGAAGGTCATGCGGACAGGCACCCCCAGCAGGTCAATCAGGGCGTTGCCATTCTCGTCTACTGCCAGTTCCCAATCCTTTGCCTTGTTGGCAAGGCCAGCCGCCACATCGTCGGTGAACAGTACCTCCGGATGCAGGCGCGTGCCGTCCTCGGCCATAACGCCCCGCTCCGGCGTCAGCATGAAGTTTTCCGCCGTGGTCATGTCAATGCCGTAGACGCGCACCATGTTGACATAGTTGCCGGACACGATATAGGCGGACTGCTGATAGACCGGCGTTACCGCCTCCACACCGTCAATGCCCCGGAACGCCTCCAGTGCCTTGTCGTTCAGCAGCGCCTTGCGCCCGTAATCGCCGGTGGCAGGCGTCACATCGATCTTTGTCAGGCTGCCCAGTGCCTCGATGCTCTCGCGGTACGCCTGCTCATAGCCCAGACCTACGGAGATTAGCACCACGATACACATGACGCCCACCGCCATGGATAGGGCTGTCAGTGCCGTGCGGGTCTTTCGTCGGAACAGGTTGGTGCAGCCGTAGCGAAACAGGTCTTTTGGCTTCATACATTCCCGTCCTTATTGCTTCCGTCGTAGGTCAGCGGTTTCTCTCCAATATCCGTGGCGCCGCCGTCTGCGTCAAAGTCATCGTCAAAATCGTCCAAGGCAGCGGTGTTTTCAGCACCGGGTCCGATCTCGCCCCGCTTATAGCGGATGATGACATAGACCACAATGCCGATCAGGATAAGCGCAAGGATCAATATCAGCAGCCACAGCCACCAGCGGCTGTCTGTGCCGTCTTTTTTTGCGTTGACGCTGTTGGCATCTGTATCCGCAGAGCTTTCCGCCACGCTCAGGGGCACGGAGATGTCCTGAGAATACGTCTCGCCGTTGGCATCCTCATACTGGAGGATCATCTTTCCCACGAACGCGCCGATCTTGGAGAAGCCCACCGTTACATCGGCGCTGGTGGAGCCGCCTGCCAGCAGGTCGCCCACATAACAGGGGGTGGAGGCGGTCATGCCGTCCGTGGCCAGCACCCGGATATTCATAGCCTTGGCGCGGCCCATGTTGGTCAGCGGCACGGAGATGGTAGCTTCCTTGTCCTTGCTGGGTGTGCCGTACACCTCCGGCGTACCGGCCAGAATGTCCATCTTCTGACTGACCGGCAGCATGATGTTCTGCGCCGCCTTACCGGCTACCGCCTCGGTGGTCTCATAGGTCAGGTTGATGCCCAGCATGGCGGGGCCAACCTCCGCGTCCTGCTTGGCCATGATCTTGTATTTCAGGATCGTCGTACCGCCCGGCTTGATGGAATCGGCATAGGCGGTATCCGTGCCGCCTACGCACAGCGTCAGGCCGGGGGAATTGGTGAATACCAGGCTGGAGATGATTTTCTTGGCCGTGTCATACTTGGAATTATTGATCAGGGTCAGGCGCAGCTCCGTCTCCTCGCCTGCCATCAGGCCGGACACCTCGGTATCGTCCACATACAGCTTATAGCTCTGCACCATCACCGACATAGCGGAGGCGTCATAGCCATCGATCACGGTAAACTGCGTGGAGAAGGAGCCCTCCGCAGGAGCGCTGTTCTCGAAATAATTGGCCTTGAATTTAATGGACTTGTTGCCGGAGGTGGCAAAGGGCGACACCGTGAAGGTGTAGTCCAGATACTTCACCTCGCCGCTGGCCCAGTAGTCGAAATATTTGCCTAAATTGGTGGAGTCGATCACGAAGGGGAACTCGTCCAGCGCGGCAGAGACCACGGGATAGACCGTCACGCTGGTCAGGGTACCGCCCACATTGATCACGGGGATCCGCATGGAGATAGTCTGATTGGGTGTGCCGGTAGGCACGGTATAGGAGCCGCCCGCATTGGTACCCGCCACCTGAAGGCTGCCGAAGGAGGTAGTGACGCCGGACATATTGCCGTTGTCGGTAACGGTCACATAGGCACTGACCTTGAAGGTCACGTCCTCGGTGATAGTGGTGCCGTTCACGGCATCCTCCCGCCACACGGTGGCATTGATCTTAAAGGGCACAGCGTAGCGTCCCTTACTGGCAAACTCGCTGACCTTGAACTCGAACCACACCTCCGCCGTGGAGTTGTAGGACATATCCTTTAAGTGCTGCACATCGCTGGCGTAGATCAGCTCAAAGGGCCAGTTGGACACGCTGGCGTCGGTAGGCACATCGGGGTAGATGTTGATGTTGCGCAGCATGTATTTCTCGCTGGGCAGATACTCCTTGTTCACCGCCAGCGGCAGCACGATCTTCACCACCTGACCGGGAACGCCTTTGGGGGACTGTGCGCCGGTATCCATCAGGATCAGGGCGTTGGCGTCGCTGGGTATGACCTTGATATCCGTGTTGGGCTTTTCGTCTGTAACCGAGACCCCGCTGACGCCGGCGTCCTCTCCGTTTTCGTAAGACGTGTAAGCCTCAATGGTGCTGTCATCTATCACATCCTCTGTGACCTCTTCCGCCATAGCGACGGCGGGCAGCAGGGATACTGTCATCCATACGCAGATCAACAGGGCCAGTACCCGTTTTACCGTTTCTCTTTTCACTGTGCGTTCTCCTCTCCGGTGTGGTGATTTTCTATCTCTATCTTTCCGTCACTGAAATAGACGGTACGATCCGTGTAACACTGCATCTGCGGGTCATGGGAGCTGAGGATGAAGGTGGTGTTCCTCTCCCGGAAGATCTCACACAGCAGCTCCATAACCTCCTGGCCGGTACGGCTGTCCAGGTTTCCGGTAGGCTCGTCCGCCAGCACGATGGAGGGCTCCGTAATAATGGCACGGGCGATACTGACGCGCTGCTGCTGACCGCCTGACAGCTCCGCAGGCCGGTGATCTACGTGTCCGCGCAGTCCCACGCGGCTCAGGGCCTGCCACGCCAGCCAGTTCCGTTCATCCTCCGGTACGCCTCGGATGGCCAGCGGCAGTGCCACATTCTCCAGTGCCGTATACTGGGGCAAATTATTGTAGTTCTGAAAGACGAAGCCAATATAGCGGCGGCGGAACCTTGTCCGCTGCTCCTCGTCCATAGCCTCCAAATGATGCTTGCCTCGGACAATGATCTCGCCCTCCGTGGGCGGCTCAAGACCTGCCAGCATATTCAGCATGGTGGACTTCCCGGAGCCGCTGCGGCCTGCGACACAGACAAATTCGCCCTGCAGCACGGACATGTCCACGCCGTCCAGCGCGCGGACCGTGTTGCCGCCGACGGTGTAGTGCTTCTTCAGCCCCACCGTCCTGATGATCGTTTTTCGTTCACTCATAGTTCTCTCTCGCTATCTCAAATGTGGAGGGCGGCAGCACATAGTTCCGCTCCTCCGCCGTCAGGCCGAATTTGATCTTGATGCGCTCCAGCTTCCGCACCCACGGGTCGCCCAGCGCCCACAGCACCAGAAACGTACACAGCCCATGACAGAAATCGAAGAAGAAGCTGGATAGATAGGCCGCGCCTATCGTCTGCCAGGTAAGGGGACTTACATACCCGATGATGAAATACAGGTTCATGATCCAGCCGTACAGAAAGCCGGACAGAAAACCGTACAGGCACAGTCGCAGGGGCGCATGGTCGGTGAGCTGCCGCACGAAATGCAGCAGGTCGCCCCTGTTCGTATTCTCCGGACACAGCCTGTCCCACAGCTTCGCCGCGAAGTGACGGCGGTTTCCTCCCTTGAATGCACCTGCATTTTGCAGGATACCCGCCAGAAAGCCCACCAGCCCCCATGTGAACATCTGCCACGGCGTCCACGGTCCCTGTCCGAAAATGAAGTTGCTGACAAAGGCGGTCAGCGCGCCGGTAAGAAAGCCCGCCTCCGGCCCGAAGGCCACCGCCGTAATGATAATGATGGCGGAGCAGGGCTTGAAGTTGGGTAGCGGGATGATCTCAAACACGGTGCGGCCTACCACGGCAATGGCCGCCATCACCGCAATCGGCACCAGCTCGCGAGCCTGGGGCTTCTTCTTATCGAATACCAGTATGAAGGGGATGGCGGACGCCAGCAGGAACAGCAGGCCCAGCAGAATATCCGAGTTTAATATGATGTAGTCCCAGAAAGTGCGGGAACCCACCGGATTGACCGCGGGGCGGTGGCTGTGGTAATAGCCGAAGGCCACCATCAGGGCGGGCAGCACCAGAAGGATCACCCACGCGGCGGCTCTGGTTCTTTTGCTGACAAAGAGCTTCGACACGACGCGATCACCTCCTCACAGGTAATGTCCATGGGGAAGTGCTCTGCCGCGATACGGTTGGCGTCGGTGGTATAGAACCGGTTCCCGGCAAAGAAGGCGTGGGGCTCTCCTTCAGAGAGCAGCAGCCCGTCAAACATCAAGGCGCAGCCTGTGGCATACCGGGCGGCGAATTCTACATCGTGGGTCACCACCAGAATAGACGCGCCCTCCCGGCACAGTGCCAGCAGCAGCTGCGCCAGCTCCGCCTTGGCATAGGCGTCCAGCCCCTTGGTGGGCTCGTCCAGCAGCAACACCGTGGCCTCCCGCAGCAGCAGCTTGCCTACGGCAAGACGCTGGATCTCGCCGCCGGACAGGTCGTAGGGATGCCGCGTCAGCAGCGGCGTCAGCTCCAGCCTCTCCGCCATCTGCACGGCCTTGGCTTTGTCCTGTTCGGCACTGTCCAGCAGCTCCTTCTCCACCGTATCGGCCACAAACAGCGACCGGGCGTTCTGGGGCAGCATACACAGCCGCTGACCCTTTGCCAGCTTTACCTTGCCACGATAGGGCTTCCGAAAGCCGGTCAGTGCCTGCATCAGTGTGGTTTTGCCTGCGCCGTTGCCGCCCAGCAGGCACAGCAGTTCGCCCTGATGAAGCGTTACGTCTGTGCCCCGCAGGACATCCTTGCCCTTTTCGGTATAGCGGAACCAAAGCTCCTTGCCCTCTAAAACGGTGGGGTGCTTTGTTTCTTTCTCAGTTTTTGTGTCCTCAGGTACGGTAGCATCTTCCGCGATGGGCAGCAGCCGCTCCAAGCGGCGGCGGCCGTCCCGCACCGTCAGGGGTAGATCGTCCGTCTGCTCCAGCTCGCTGAAGATGCGGACGGCGGCGGGAAGTCCGAAATAGATACGGCTCTTTTCCGCGCTGTCGGACAGCTGCCGCGCGATCTCAGCCGGTGCGCCGTCTGACAGGATGCGCCCCCGATCCATAGTCACCACACGGTCGGCGGCGGGGAATACCTCGTCCAGCCGATGCTCCGTCAAAAGGATGGCTACGCCCAGCTCGCGGTTGATCCGCTGGACGGTAGAAAGCAGATTGCGGGCCGCCAGCGGATCCAGCATGGAGGTGGGCTCGTCCAGTATCAGCAGCCTCGGCCCCATCGCCAGTGCCGAGGCCAGATTCATCAGCTGCTTTTGCCCGCCGGACAGCTCCGTGGTCTTACTGCGGAACCATGTCTCCATGCCGAAGAAGGCAGCCATCTCCGCCACGCGGCGGCGGATCACCGGCACGCTCAGTGCCATGTTCTCAAGACCGAAGGCCAGCTCATGCCATACGAAATCGGTGACGATCTGGTTATCCGGGTTCTGCTGTACGAAGCCGATCTCCGCCGCGGCGGTCAGCTCCGGCAGCTGGGAAAGGGGCGCGTCCTTATAAAAGGTCTCGCCGGCCCTTGCCCCCACAGGCAGCAGACCGGGCTTGGCATGGCGCAGCAGTGTGGTCTTGCCGCAGCCGGAGGGACCGCACAGCACCACATACTCGCCCTTATGTATCTCCAACGAGACGTCGTCCAGTGCCCGCGTGTCAGCCAGCGGGTAGGAGAAGCTCAGGTGTTCAAACCGTAAGAGCGCCATCTAATGGCCTCCTTTGTTTCAAGAATACCGGGCAGGAACATCAGCACGGCGTAAAAGACAAACATGGTATAGCTGGAGTTGCCCAGCAGCACCGGCGTCATGGCGGGATAGAACTCCATATACCCGTGACCGAAGGCGCGGGCGGTAATGCAGATGCCTGCCACCGCCAGAATAAGGCCCAGCGTCCGAGCGTCCCGGCCATCGAAGCGGAACAGATGGAAGGTGGTACGCCGCTTGGCACCGTAGCCCCGGGCTTTCATGCTGTCCGCCGTTTCCACCGCCGCCTCCATGCTCATGGTCAGCAGCACCGACAGGTTCCGCAGGGCACTGCCCAGCCTTTGCAGCAGCCGCGTGCCCTCCTCCTGCAACATGGCCTGCGACTGCCGGATCTCGCGGCGGTTCTGCTGAAGCTGTGGGATGAACCGCAGCGTCATGGTGATCAGCAGCGATGTGCCGGGGAAGGGCTTGCCGAACAGATACAGGAATTTATCCGAGGTCATGACCTCCTGATAGCAGGTAAACCACATAATGACCGCGCACAGGGAGCAACCGGACACCAGACCGTAGCACACGGCTTCCAGTGTGTACCACAGGTGGTTGATGGTAAAAAGCATGGTCACGCCCCGATGGTTGAATAGCGGATTGGCGAGGGCGATCAGCAGAAACATAGGCCCCACAAACCGCATGGTGTGGCCGTAGGCCCTCCAGCCCCGCAGCCGGATGGAAAACCAGCTGGCGCCCAGGAACGACAGCACCACCGTGACGGGGTGCATACACCCCAGTGTCAGGCCCAGCACCAGCACGAAGTACGCCATACTGACCGCCGGGTGCAGGTTCCCGAAGAAACGCATCCGGGTATCAGTCATGGGTGTCTTTCCAATCCTGCGCGCCTTCCCACCAACTGCTATCCAGATCAAGACCAAGATCGCAGGTGTAGTTCCACTCAATGACCTCGCCGGGCTTGACAAAGTACACGCCGCAGCCGTAGTTGGGATACCAGTCGTTGACGCAGTACATCCAGCCGCTCCAGCGGCCGCCGTCGAATTCATAAAGGTTGTTGATGCCATCCACATAGCAGCCGCTGGACGTGCCGCCGCGATAGGACATGTGAATCTTATACTTATCGCAGACGTAGGACAGGACGTCAAAGACCGTGTCACCCTCCTCGATCTCCACCGTGGTCACCGGCAGGATCACGCCGGAGGCGGGGACGATGCCCGCCCACTTGCTTTCTAAGTGCATACCGTTATTCACCGCCGTATCGCAGCGAATGGTAATGGTGACGGTGTTTTTCTTGCTTTCGGGCTTCTGCTCGGGGGTAGGCGCGGGGGTGTTGCTGTCCTCACCCTTCTGGTCGTCTTTTTTATTGTCGTCCTTTTTCCCACCGGAGTTGGACGGCTTGTTGGCGGTATCCTCCTCCGGAGTGATAGAAGGCGTCTGGTCTGTCTTATTGCCCTTGTTGCCCTGCGGTGCATCTCCGGAGCCCTGAGCATAGAAATCCGCCACGCTGTCAGGCTTGCTTTGGGACGGGGTAGTTGTTGTTTCCTTTTTGCCGAAGCTGAAGGCCTCTGTAAACCAGGAATACCACGGCTTTTCCTCTTCGGGTTGGTCGGTATCCTCTCCCACATAGTCCAGATCCAATTCGCCGCTATTGCCGGCAGTGCCGGTCTGGGCGCAGGCGCACAGGCTCGACAGCATCATAATTGCCAGCAGGAACGCGATGATATATCTCAGATTCTTTTTCATGTCAATTCTCCTTCAGCCATTAGGGCTGTTGATTTTGAGGATGCGGGAGGGGCCGGCAAACCCCTCCCGCTATGGAAAAGACAACGGCATTTGCCGTCTCGACTTGCCTTTTGCGGATTTGAGGATGGGGGACGGGGCGGCTTAAACCCCGTCCCCCTATGGAAAGCTGACAGTCTCCGTTCAGACTGTCTCGGCTTGACTGGGGTTAATTACTGCGGATATTGTATCAAGTGCGGCTTCAGTGGAGGTCTCTGCCAAGGTGAGAGCCTTTGCTTCAGCCTCCGCCTTCTTCTTCGCCGCCCATTCAGCCTTAGCAGCCCGCTCCGCACGCTTTTTGGCGGCTTGTTCCCGTTTTCGCTGCTCGGATTGCTCCAGCTTGCGCTGCCGCTTCTGCCTTCGCTCCTCGCGGAACAACGGTTCTTGCTTCACCTTTTCCGCCTTATAGCGAGCGGTGTCGCGCAGCTTGCGCATGGAACGAGGCTGCGGCAGCCTTGCCGCCGCCATCGCGGCTGCCCAGCTGCCAAAACGCTGTTCGATAAAGGCACCGCCATCCACCTCATTGGGGGATGGGCTGTGACCCAGTGAGATGGCGCACCGGCTCAGATACCGCGCCAGCTGCGGCAGCGGCGTATCTGCGTTTCGCTCGGCAAATGCTTCGTCACGCGCTTCCAGTGCTGCTACAGCCCTTTTGACTATTTGGTTTTGCGCCCACGCCTGAAAATCAATGGGACGTCCGCCGCGTTGAGACATAGTAACACTCCTCCTTATTACGAAAAAACGCCGGACAAACCCCTTCTCAGGGGATGACCAGCGACATTTTGGCAAGAAAAAACGCTGACAAAAACCGTCAGCGCATACTCCTGCCCTCGTCACAGCGAGAGAGCGCCACTGTGTACCAAAGATCCTTGACCGTGCAATTCTCCTGCCCTCGCGCCACAAGGCTTTCGCCTTTCGTACATGATCTACCTTCTCAGAAGCTTCCTCCCAATGGCGGTATTACCCAACAGCTTTCGCCGCTTCGACCATTTCCTTGCGCTCACAGTGCCGTCCGCAGAGGGTTTCTAACCCAAATTCCTTTTAGGCTGCTGCCTGATCTTTTGCATATAAAAAGATCTTTACGACCAACACAGCCACACGGTGTCACCGGATCATATTTACTTGTCTGTTGCAAATGAATGATGCTGCTGCGGTTTGTGCATACTGCAAAGTGTCAGCACACGCTCTGGGTATTTCGTAAATCATATACAATTCACGACAGAAAAGTTACCGCAATTCCATTTTTTACTATACATTGACTTACCAAAAAAGTCAATAAAAAATGCAGAAAAATTGTGAAATAGCAAGAACCCTCCGAATTACAATTCAAATTGCTTCATATTGTTTCCATCATCTGGAAGTTCAAAAGAAAGGATACCACGGCATCTTGTTTATTGCCGTCACAAACACCGTCAGAAGGAAGGGAGATTACTATGCCACGTCGCGGAGAGAACATTTACAAGCGGAAGGATGGCCGGTGGGAGGGTCGCTATATTCGCGGCCGGACACCTGCCGGCAAGGCAGAGTATGGCTATGTATATGCCAAAAGTTATGCAGCCTGTCGTGAGAAGCGACGGAAGATGGAAGGAGTCATACCACAGAAGCCGACCCTGACAGGTGAAATGTCTGTGGCCCAGGCAGTTGCGTTCTTTTTGTCAGATCGCCGTGGTGAGCTAAAGGCTTCAACGGTCGGGCGCTACGAGTATGTGATCAGCCATTATATTGTCCCAGATCTGGGAACGGTCATGCTTCATGAGTTGACGGCGGAAAAGCTTTCTGCCTATTTTAAGAGATTGCAGAACCGAGGTCTATCAAGCAAAACCGCGAGGGATATTGGTGTGCTGCTAAAGACAATTTTCAAAGTGGTGAAAAAGAAATGTCATTGTGATTGCCCCGGCCGGGATGTGGAGCTGCCCGCATATCGCGGCAAAAAGATTGAAGTATTTTCCGATCACGAGATAGCCCTGCTGGCGCAGAAGATCCTGGAGGCCCCGGACATCACAGGGCTGTGTATCCTTCTGGTGCTGAACACAGGGCTGCGACTTGGTGAGATCTGCGCTCTGCGCAAAAGCGACATTGACTACCGCTCCGGCTTTCTGCGAATTGAGCGCTCGGCTGCCCGTGTACGCGATGCTTCCGGGACACATCTGGTGGTGCAATCCCCGAAAAGCGGCAGTTCTGTGCGTCTTGTAGCCATTCCCAATGATATGCTGGAATTGCTGAAAGCGACCACCCAGAGCATTCAGAGAGACAATTATCTGCTGACCAACACGGACACGCCGATGGAACCGCGCACACTGCAATACCGATACCGGAAGCTGCTGGAACGCTGCGGTATCCGCTATCGGAATTTTCACGCCCTCCGACATACCTACGCGACAAGGTGCATGGAGAATGGTGTGGACATCAAGAGCCTCAGTGAGCTTTTGGGCCACGCTGATGTTCGGACGACATTGCAGACGTATATCCATTCTTCTCTGGCTCATAAAAGGCAGGCTGTTCAGAGCATATGTTTCTTACCCATGGAAGGGGCGGGCAGCGTTTTAATTCCGTCAAAAATCCCGTCAGAGATCTCAGCAATTACCGTGCCGCCAAGCAAAACAGGGACTTGTTTCGTAAATTGTATATGATTTACGAAAAACGAACTATTCCTCATGCAGCCGTAGGCACAGATGCCTACGGCTTTTTTGTTTTGCAGGCAAGGCGCAATCCGGCTTGCCGCATCGTGACCGGGACTAATCATCCTGTTATCAAGACCGTCTGGGATAGAACTGTTCGCCGACCCACTCTGCGGTCAGCTCTTTCGGATGCAAGACCAGCGTGGGCGTATGGCTTTCCACAGCAAAAGCAAAGGCTCTGTTTTCCCCACTGTCCGTTGCTGACATATCCGCATCATGGACATATAGTACCACATCGGCAAGGTCAATGATCTTTCTATAGGCTTGCAGCTGTGCATCCGGCGTACCCACGGGACACACGACCGAAATATGGGTGCATTTTTCCAGCATAGTAAAGTAGCGTTCCCGCAGATACGGTGCCCATTTGGTAGCCTGTTCCTCATGTGGTATATAGCAGAAAAGCATCAGGTCTGGGTCGGTGGTTTCCCGCAGACCGTTGACGATCTCGGCTGCGTAAAGACCTACGCCGCAGTCGCAGGCGGTCAGAAACTGTGTCACACCGCGCTGGCGCAGCGCCATAACCTGCTGCGCCAGTTCGATTTTCATTTTCCGGCAGCCACTATCTTCTTCATCAAACCCCCATGGAAAGCGCATGGGTGCTTGCCCTATGACCGCACAGCGGTATATGTGACGGCTTTCTCCCATAAACATCACGCCTTCAACCGAAGCATTGTCGTAATAAATAATACGATAATAATTATTAAAATGCAACGATTTTTCAAAGTATAATAAACGAAAAATCTTAGGTGGTGAAGTTGTGACAGATATTCTGGAAATCATCAAACGAAATCGTGAGGCACGGGGATGGTCGGAATATCAGCTTGCTGAACGCTCTGGCCTGCCACAGTCTACCATCTCCTCGTGGTATAAAAAATCTATGACGCCATCGTTTGCATCGCTTGAGAAGATCTGCGATGCTTTCGGTGTTACATTGTCGCAATTCTTTGCGCAGGACGACATTCGTGTGGCTCTGACTCCCGCGCAGCGTGAGATGTTGGATAAATGGAATTGCCTGACATCAGTGCAGCAAGCAGCTTTGGCAGCCCTCATGGATACGATGATATGAATGGATAAGCCGGTTCTCGCGGCGAAGAAGCGTTTTCCACCTGTACGCCCCGGCAGCTTTCCGCTACGATGGCCTTGTACTTGAGGTCATTAGGCATTGAGGACGGAGCAGAGCAGGCACGGGATGGGCGATCATGTCCAGCGGAGCATATCAGCGTGGCCATGACCCCGACAAAATCTTGAAGGGGCGAAACGCAAATAAACCGATAAAAAAAGATGAAGGGTGTATCAGCTGGTACATCCTTCATCTTTTTCGCTATTCTTCTTTTGCTAACGTTTGCGTATGCAGGAACGCATCCATCAGCATTTTCCCATCCTCGCGGTCACTCCACCAGTACGGGCGCAGAAACAACAGAGCATTCTCCAGCCAAACATAATCGTCCCTGGTCAGTGTATGACTTTGAAGCCCTGCGCTGATCCTGATATACGATTCTCTTACTTTGGCACTGGCATGGTCACGGACAAGATAGCCGTTGAGAAAGCCGGTGATGACAGATATTTCCTCATCCGTATAAAACATGGCGTCCCTCCTGAATTCAATCACACAGGGCAAAGTATAGCATATTTTCTTTGCATCCACAAGCAGTCTTGTACAAACCGGGCTTCCTCTGTGTCAAGGCCGCCTTGAAAAGTGCCGGCGTACCGACTTTATGACAGTTTTGTGACACTTTCCCCGCACTTTTACGGGGGAAGTCAGAGACTTCCTCTGATATGATACAGACAGGGTTGATACACGACCTGAATACTTCAAAGAAGGAGCGTAACATACCATGAAAAAGAAAACAGTTTGGAGCCTTTTACTGGCACTGGCAATGACGGTTACAGCCATCGGAGCATCGACTGCGGCATTTGCCGCTGCGCCCAATCAGGCAGAGCCGCAGACCCTCATCGCTACCGAAAACGAGGATGCTATTTGGGATCAGATCGAGGCACTGGAGGAAAAAAGCGATGCCGTATTCCAGAGAAATGAAGCACTGTGGGACAAGGTAGACGAGGCCTGCAATGCCCTGCCTGATGACTACGATTTCGAGAACTTTGATGTGGCGGCGTTCATCCGCGGCATGACTGCGCTGACGGAGGCGGAGAAGGAAACCCTTCTGAATGACATCAAGGAGCTGAACGAGCTGGATGCCCAGATGGAGAAGCTGTATGGACAGCTGCCCGAGTGCGACAATATGCCGCTTTACGAGAAGGCACTGGAAAAGGCCGATCCCAAGGTGCTGGACGAGATCGACACGCTGGAGCAGGAGTATGACCGCCTCTGCGAGAAGAACGCCGACCTGTGGGACAAGGTGGACGAGGCTTACTTCAACCTGCCAGACGACTACGACTTCGACAACTACGATGAGGCCGCCTTCATCCGCAGTTTGACCTTCCTGACCGACGCGGAAAAGGACGCGCTGATCGCCGACTACAACCGTCTTACGGAGATCGACAGCCGGCTGTGCGAGCTGTACAATTCCATCTGGGGCAACACCGGCTGCGAAAGCGGCATCTGCCCCCTTTGACGGAAAGGAGATATTCTGATAGTATAAGATCAACATCGTGCCGATGCTGCGCCTGTGCGCAGCATTTGGCGCTGCTTTCAAGGAGGTCACTATGGGACATTCCATCTATTTGGCGGACGATGAAAAGAGCATACGGGAGCTGCTCCATAGCTTCCTCGCAAGCGACGGATATACCGTGCGCTCCTTTGAAAGCGGCGACGCGCTGCTGGAGGCGTTTCGTCAGGAGCCCGCGGAGCTGGTGATCCTGGACATTATGATGCCCGGCACGGACGGACTTACCGTGTGCCGGGAGCTTCGCTCTGTTTCCGATATTCCCATCATCCTGCTTACGGCCAAAGACAGCGAGCTGGACTATGTCATGGGCATCAGCCAGGGCAGCGACGATTATCTCACCAAGCCCTTCCGTCCAACGATATTGCTGATGAAGGTCAAAGCACTGCTGCGCCGTGTGGAGATGGATCGAGGAAAAACAGCGGCGGAGGATGAGCTGCATTATGTGGATATCCGCTATTCCGCTACGGAAAACGCCGTCTTTTGCGGAAGCACGATCGTGGCGCTGACCCAGACCGAGCTGCGGCTGCTCAGCTATATGCTGAAGCAGCCGGAGAAGGCCTATTCCCGTGAGGAGCTGCTCAGCGCGGTGTGGGGCTTCGACTCGGAGGTGGAGACCCGCGTGACCGACGAAACGCTGCGCCGTATCCGAAAAAAGCTGCTGCAAGCGGGCAGCACCGTCAGCGTAAGCACCATCTGGGGCTTTGGTTATAAGCTGAAGGGGGCAGAGCGCACGTGAAAAACATCAAGCTGCGGATCGTGTATCTGATCCTTTGCTCGGCTCTGCTGCTCTTTGC
>OGXJ01000969.1_pt1 | contig 22201 bp, 17 predicted proteins | sample 1576231 | NCBI WGS metagenome assembly OGXJ01 (sample SAMEA3541539, study PRJEB24748) | human gut metagenome | biome: human gut; feature: human-associated habitat; material: faeces | place: China | collected 2012
AATTGCGTAATACGTTATCTTATTCAACCTGTCAAGTTATTCAGGAGAGTAAGTTTAATGCTCAGAACTTTGTACCTGAATACGGGTATTATTCTGTCGGGATGAGAGAAAACTTTCTACAGGACTGGCAAATTGGATGGACTGGAGGAATGATATCCACCTATCCGTTGTTATTTATGGGGAATGAACAGACTTGCCGGAATGTAATCAGAAATTTTGATTGGCTTTTTCCTGATGGTATTAGTCCTTCCGGATTCTTTTGGGATGCCGGAGAAAAAGGGAATGTGTGGTTAGGAGGTGATATTCGCAAACCACATACAGCCAATTGGCATTTGATTCGTAAAAGTGGGGATGCTGTTTATTATATAATCAAACAATTGATGTTGATGGAGTCCAAGGGGATTCATGTGAAAGCTGAATGGAAAGATGGCACTCGTAAGGTTTGCAATGCGTTTGTCAAGTTATGGAATGAAAACCATCAATTTGGTCAATTTGTGGATTCCCGAACAGGAAAAATATGTGTGGGAGGTTCGGCTTCGGGGGCTATTGTTCCGGCAGCTTTGGTCTTGGCAGGTAATTATTTCAAAAATGATGAGTATATCCGTGTCGCTCGAGAATCGGGAGAGTATTATTATCGTTATTTTACTAGTCAAGGTATTACTTGTGGAGGTCCTGGAGATGCAATGCAGAATCCGGACTCGGAATCTTCTTATTCGTTGGTAGAGTCATTTGCTTTACTTTATGAGTTGACTGAGGACAAAAAGTGGTTGAATTATGCGGGAGATGCGGCACGACAATTTGCAAGTTGGGTAGTTACCGGTAATTATTCATTCCCAGCGCAATCGCTTTTTGGAAAAGCAGGCATTCATTCAATGGGAGCTGTGTATGCGAATACTCAAAATAAGCATGGAGCACCAGCCATTTGTACAGCTTCCGGCGTTGCTTTATTGCGCTTGTACCGTGCTACCGGTGAACTTTTCTATCTGAACCTCTTGCAAGATATAGCTCATAACATAACACAATATCTTCCATGTAAAGCTAATCCGATTGGGCAGGTGAAAGAAGGATGGGTCTGTGAGCGAGTGAACATGACCGACTGGGAAGGAGTAGATCGGATTGGAGAGATTGTAGGTTTATCGACATGGGCAGAGACAGGACTAATGCTGACTACTGTCGAGATTCCCGGAGTGTATATACAACCGGACAGAAAAATGGCAACTGCATTTGATAACATATTGTTGAAAACTGCAGTAAAAAAGAACGGTACTTTTGTATGTGAATTGAAAAATCCGTCTTCATCTCCAGTCAATGTTAAAATACTGGTAGAAAATGCTACTGAACGGCTGCGTCCATTTGGTGAAAATAGGCTATACACAGCTCGGACTATTCATCTAAAACCGCAGGAGACAAAACGGTTGGCTTATTGACAATAAAAGAACGGAGTTATATATGAAAACACGTGGTATATTATTACTTATTTTATCTTTTTATTCCGTTGCAATATATGCCGGAGAGTTGAAATTATGGTATGCGAAACCTGCTCGGACATGGGAGGAAGCCTTACCTTTGGGAAACGCCTATATGGGCGCAATGGTTTATGGAGGAACAGAACGGGAAGAATTACAACTTAATGAGGAAACATTGTGGGGAGGTGGTCCTTATCAAAATGATTACTCTGATGCATTGACGAATCTACCTCATATCCGTTCTCTTATTTTTGATGGTAAAAATTTGGAAGCCCAGCATTTGATTCAGAAAACATTTTATTCTGCCAAAAATGGTAATGGAATGCCATATCAACCTATTGGGAGTTTGCTGATTGAATCTCCGGGACATGAAAAGGCGACTGATTACTATCGGGAATTGGACATTGAGCGAGCTGTAGCAACCACAAGTTATAAGGTGGGGGATGTAAATTATAAGAGGGAAATTTTCACTTCTTTCACAGATCGTGTGCTGATTATCCGGCTGACTGCTGATCAGCCTCACAAATTGACTTTTAGAATTCGCTATGAAGCTCCTTCACCGTCAGAGACAACCCATATAGGCAAAACGTTGATATTGAAAAGGCGTGGAAGCGATCACGAGGGTTTAAAAGGAGTTATTCGGTTGGAAAATCAGACGCAGGCCTCTATAAATGGAGGAAAAATGAGGGTAGATGATAGTAGTATCAGCGTTGAAGCTGCTACGAGCGTTACTATATATGTATCTGCTGCCACTAATTATATAAACTATCATGATGTAAGTGGAAACGAAAGAAAGAAGGCTGGAAAATATTTGCAAGATGCTATGAAAATTCCATATGCAAAAGCATTAGGGGCTCATATCGCTTATTATAAAGAACAGTTTGATCGTGTAAAATTGGATTTGGGAACAACGGAAGAGGCTAAGCAGGAGACTGTGACGCGCGTCGCCCGTTTCAATGAAGGAAAAGATGTATCGTTGGCTGCTTTATTATTTCAATATGGGCGTTACTTGTTGATATCTTCTTCTCAGCCGGGAAGTCAGCCTGCCAATCTTCAAGGAAAATGGAATGATAAACTATTTGTTTCGTGGGATAGTAAGTATACTATTAATATTAATACGGAAATGAATTATTGGCCTGCTGAAGTGACTAATTTAAGTGAAACTCATGAGCCATTGTTTGAAATGGTAAAAGAACTCGCCATTACGGGACAGAATACTGCACGGACAGTCTATGGTTGTCGGGGATGGGTTGCGCATCATAACACCGATCTTTGGCGTATTACCGGTCCAGTGGATTATGCTTTTTTTGGAACTTGGCCTAATGGGGGAGGGTGGCTAAGCGTACATTTGTGGCAACATTATTTGTATAGCGGTGATTTGAAATTCTTAAAAGCGATATATCCGGTCTTGAAAGGAGCGGCAGACTTCTATCTTGATTTTCTAGTGGAGCATCCTCATTATGGTTGTGTTTGTTGATTTGGTCCAGCGCGGCGAAACGGTCGCCGTGGGTGGTATTACCCCAGTGCGCCCAGTTTTTCTGCTGTTCGCCCGGCGCGACGGGCTTCACTGGCACCGCTTCAGTGGCGCTAACCAGTGGTTCGGATTTGAACATCCAGCCAAAGCTCACCGCCAGCGCCACGGCGAGAACGGCGGCGACGCCATATGCCGGGCCTTTTTTCGCCGGTGGGGTGGCGAAGAAAGGCCAGACCAGGGCGGCCAGGAAGGCCAGTACCACGTTCACTTTGATCTCTTTCACGGTGCCAGCAAACGGAGCCGGAACTTCCATAGAAGCCTTGTCGCCTTCTACGGTGATCAGCGACTGTTCAGCTTCAACTTTATCGCCAACTTTCACCAGGATTTCGGTCACTTCAACTTCGTCGCTGCCGATATCCGGAACGTTAACGTCTTTTGCCGCTGCAGCCGCTGGTGCTGCTGCCGGAGCTGCTTCTTTCTTCTCTTCTGCCTGAGCAGGTGCAGCGTCTGCTGCACCGTCGGCGGAATCGAAAATCATAATCAGTGCGCCGGTCTGGGTTTTATCGCCAACAGAGACTTTGATCTCTTTAACAATACCCGCCTGCGGAGACGGAACTTCCATAGAGGCTTTGTCGCCTTCTACGGTGATCAGCGACTGTTCGGCTTCAACTTTGTCGCCCACTTTGACCAGGATCTCGGTGATTTCAACTTCATCAGCCCCGATGTCCGGTACTTTGATTTCGATAGCCATTATTCTTTTACCTCTTACGCCAGACGCGGGTTAACTTTATCTGCATCGATGTTGAATTTGGCGATTGCGTCAGCAACCACTTTCTTATCGATTTCGCCACGTTTAGCCAGTTCGCCCAGCGCCGCTACAACCACGTAGGAAGCATCAACTTCGAAGTGGTGACGCAGGTTCTCACGGCTGTCGGAACGACCGAAGCCATCAGTACCCAGTACGCGGTAGTCGTCAGCCGGTACGTAAGTACGGACCTGCTCAGCGAACAGTTTCATATAGTCGGTAGATGCCACTGCCGGAGCGTCGTTCATCACCTGAGCGATATACGGAACGCGCGGAGTTTCCAGCGGGTGCAGCATGTTCCAGCGTTCACAATCCTGACCATCACGCGCCAGCTCGGTGAAGGAGGTCACGCTATAAACGTCAGAACCTACGCCGTAATCTTTCGCCAGGATCTCTGCCGCTTCACGGACGTGACGCAGGATAGAACCGGAGCCCAGCAGCTGAACTTTACCTTTGCTACCTTCAATGGTTTCGAGTTTGTAGATACCTTTACGGATACCTTCCTCAGCACCTTCCGGCATTGCCGGCATGTGATAGTTTTCGTTCAGCGTGGTGATGTAGTAGTAAACGTTCTCTTGTTTTTCACCGTACATACGCTCCAGACCGTCATGCATGATGACAGCAACTTCGTAAGCGTAAGCCGGGTCGTAAGAGATACAGTTCGGGATAGTCAGCGACTGAATGTGGCTGTGACCATCTTCGTGCTGCAGACCTTCGCCGTTCAGGGTGGTACGACCGGAAGTACCGCCGATCAGGAAGCCACGCGCTTGCTGGTCGCCAGCCGCCCAGCACAGATCGCCAATACGCTGGAAGCCGAACATCGAGTAATAGATGTAGAACGGAATCATCGGCAGATTGTTGGTGCTGTAAGAGGTCGCCGCTGCCAGCCAGGAACAACCTGCGCCCAGCTCGTTGATCCCTTCCTGCAGAATCTGACCTTTCTCGTCTTCTTTATAGTAAGCAACCTGCTCGCGGTCCTGCGGGGTGTACTGCTGACCGTTCGGGCTGTAAATACCAATCTGACGGAACAGACCTTCCATACCGAAAGTACGCGCTTCGTCGGCGATGATCGGTACCAGACGATCTTTGATCGACTTGTTCTTCAGCATCACGTTCAGAGCACGAACGAAAGCGATAGTGGTAGAGATCTCTTTGCTCTGCTCTTCCAACAGCGCGCCGAAGTCTTGCAGGCTCGGCAGCTCAAGCTTCTCGGTGAAGTTCGGCTGACGGCTTGGCAGATAACCGTGCAGTTTCTGACGCTGAGCGTGCAGATAGGTATGCTCTTCAGAACCTTCCGGGAAGGTGATGTACGGCAATTTTTCGATATCTGCATCAGACACCGGCACATTGAAACGGTCGCGGATATGACGCACACCGTCCATGTTCATTTTCTTAACCTGGTGCGCGATGTTTTTACCTTCAGCCGCGTCGCCCATGCCGTAACCTTTAATGGTATGAGCAAGGATTACTGTCGCTTTGCCTTTGGTTTCCTGCGCTTTCTTGAATGCAGCGTAGATTTTCTTCGGATCGTGACCACCACGGTTCAGTGCCCAGATCTGCTCGTCAGTCCAGTCTGCAACCAGTGCTGCGGTTTCAGGATATTTACCGAAGAAGTGTTCACGAACGTACGCACCATCTTTCGATTTGAAGGTCTGGTAGTCGCCGTCAACGGTTTCGTTCATCAGCTGGATCAGTTTACCGCTGGTATCCTTACGCAGCAGTTCATCCCAACGGCTACCCCACATCACTTTGATCACGTTCCAGCCAGCACCTTCGAAGATGCCTTCCAGTTCGTTGATGATCTTGCCGTTACCGGTGACCGGGCCGTCAAGACGCTGCAGGTTACAGTTGATAACGAAGACCAGGTTATCCAGTTTTTCACGGGTAGCGATGGTGATCGCACCTTTGGATTCCGGTTCGTCCATTTCACCGTCACCGAGGAACGCGTAAACGGTTTGTTTAGAGGTATCTTTCAGGCCACGGTGTTCCAGATATTTCAGGAATTTAGCCTGGTAAATAGCACCAATCGGACCCAGACCCATAGATACGGTCGGGAACTGCCAGAATTCCGGCATCAGTTTCGGGTGCGGATAGGAAGAGAGGCCATTGCCGTGAACTTCCTGACGGAAGTTATCCAGCTGCTCCTGAGTCAGACGACCTTCCAGGAAAGCACGAGCGTAAACGCCCGGGGAGATGTGGCCCTGGAAGTAAACCAGGTCGCCGCCATCCTGCTCGTTGCGTGCACGGAAGAAGTGGTTAAAGCACACATCATAAATGGTTGCGGAAGACTGGAAGGACGCCATATGGCCGCCCAGTTCGAGGTCTTTTTTCGACGCACGCAGAACCGTCATGATGGCGTTCCAGCGGATAGCTGAACGAATACGGCGTTCCAGTTCCAGATTACCCGGATACTCCGGTTGTTCTTCAACGGGGATGGTGTTGATGTAGTTGCTGATACCGGTGCCTGCGGCTACGTTTACACCGCCTTTGCGGGCTTCAGCAAGCAGTTGGTCGATCAGATACTGAGCACGCTCAACACCTTCTTCACGGATGACCGATTCGATCGCCTGGAGCCAGTCGCGAGTTTCGATCGGATCCACGTCATTTGGGAAACGTTCTGACATGGGTTATTCCTTATCTATCTAATAACGTTGAGTTTTCTGGAACCTGTCCCATTGAACTCTCGCCGGAAAGCTCAATAAGACAGGTTCTACGTTTAGTTGCCGCGCTTTTATATGCGCTTGATTTACAACATCTTCTGGATAATTTTTACCAGAAAAATCACTAATTCTTTCGTTGCTCCAGACGACGCAGAGAACGCTCACGGCGGCTTTCTTCACGGCTTCTGTCGAGCAAAATTTCTTCGATAAAGGCCAGATGGCGATGCGATGCTTCGCGCGCTTCTTCCGGCTTACCGGCCATAATCGCTTCAAATATGCGGGTGCGGTGACTACTCACCAGCGGCAGCATCTCGCGACGCGAATAGAGCAATTCGAAGTTCTGGCGGACATTCTGGGCCAACATCGGCTCCATACACCTTAGCAGATGAAGCAGAACCACATTGTGGGCCGCTTCAGTGACAGCAATCTGATACTGGAGTACGGCGTTTGATTCCGCGTCCAGATCGCCAGACTGCTGCGCCAGTTCTATGGCGTGATGGAGTTCACGGATGCGTTCCTTGTCTTCATCGGTACTACGCAGCGCGGCGTAATAAGCGGCGATACCTTCCAGGGCGTGTCGTGTTTCGAGCAAGTCATACTGTGACTCAGGATGGTCGGAGAGCAGCTCCACCAGCGGATCGCTGAAGCTTTGCCATAGGCTGCTCTGGACAAAAGTGCCGCCACCCTGGCGACGAAGCAACAAGCCCTTCGCTTCGAGACGTTGAATCGCCTCACGCAAGGAGGGACGGGAGACGTCAAACTGTTTTGCCAGTTCGCGTTCCGGTGGGAGTTTTTCGCCCGGGCGGAGAGTGCCTTCGAGGATCAAAAACTCCAGTTGCTGCTCAATCACATCGGAGAGTTTTGGTTGGCGGATTTTGCTGTAGGCCATGAGTTCCTGTCTTAAGCCACTTGCCGAAGTCAATTGGTCTTACCAATTTCATGTCTGTGACGCTAAAGTAACAAAGTATTCACCTTATGTCCATACAGGTTTTGATTGAAATCATGAAACTGTGCACATTTTAACAACTTGACATATATAACGTTTCAAAGTTGTAACTATGCACAAATGTAGACTTTACGTAGGAAAGGAGTTTTTTAACGATTATTAAACTATAAAAATCCGAATTGAACCGATTCACTTACCAATTTTGTGATTTTTAATTCAATTAAAACGAATTTAAATTCATTCTACATATTGAGAGGGGTTGAGGCTGAGCTTTACAAACGGTTTCTTTTTAAGCAACTCATCTTCAACCATGCATAAAGCGGGTGCATTCGCTGCCGCATATCATTATTCTTGATCTGACGGAAGTCTTTTTGTAACAATTCAAACTTCTTTGATGTAAACAAATTAATACAACAAACGGAATTGCAAACTTACACACGCATCACTGCGTAGATCAAAAAAACAACCACCGCACGAGGTTTCATGATGGAAGGTCAACAGCACGGCGAGCAGCTAAAGCGCGGCCTTAAAAACCGCCATATTCAGCTTATCGCGCTGGGTGGCGCGATAGGGACCGGGTTATTCCTGGGTAGCGCCTCCGTAATACAGTCCGCAGGGCCAGGGATTATCCTGGGTTACGCCATTGCTGGTTTTATCGCCTTTCTGATCATGCGTCAGCTGGGTGAAATGGTGGTCGAAGAACCTGTCGCAGGCTCCTTTAGCCACTTTGCTTATAAATACTGGGGCAGTTTTGCCGGTTTCGCCTCTGGCTGGAACTACTGGGTACTGTACGTTTTAGTTGCCATGGCAGAGCTGACTGCCGTGGGTAAATACATTCAGTTCTGGTATCCGGAAATCCCAACCTGGGTTTCTGCCGCCGTATTCTTTGTGGTGATTAACGCCATCAACCTGACCAACGTTAAAGTGTTTGGCGAGATGGAGTTCTGGTTTGCCATTATCAAAGTTATTGCGGTAGTAGCGATGATCATCTTCGGCGGCTGGCTGCTGTTCAGTGGCAACGGCGGCCCGCAGGCGAGCGTTAGCAACCTGTGGGATCAAGGTGGTTTCCTGCCGCACGGCTTCACCGGACTGGTGATGATGATGGCGATTATCATGTTCTCGTTCGGTGGTCTGGAACTGGTGGGGATCACCGCAGCAGAAGCTGATAACCCGGAGCAAAGTATCCCGAAAGCAACTAACCAGGTTATCTACCGCATCCTGATTTTCTATATTGGTTCGTTAGCCGTTCTGCTCTCACTGATGCCGTGGACCCGCGTTACCGCCGATACCAGTCCGTTTGTGCTGATCTTCCACGAGTTAGGCGATACCTTTGTGGCGAATGCGCTGAACATCGTGGTACTGACTGCGGCGCTCTCCGTGTACAACAGCTGCGTATATTGCAACAGCCGTATGCTGTTTGGTCTGGCACAACAGGGTAATGCGCCAAAAGCGCTGGCGTCTGTCGATAAACGTGGTGTACCAGTAAATACCATTCTGGTGTCTGCACTGGTAACGGCGTTGTGCGTACTGATTAACTACCTTGCCCCAGAGTCCGCTTTCGGACTGTTAATGGCGCTGGTGGTATCTGCACTGGTAATCAACTGGGCGATGATTAGCCTGGCGCATATGAAATTCCGTCGCGCCAAGCAGGAACAAGGCGTGGTAACTCGCTTCCCTGCTCTGCTTTATCCGCTGGGTAACTGGATCTGCCTGCTGTTTATGGCGGCGGTACTGGTGATTATGCTGATGACCCCAGGAATGGCGATTTCGGTATACCTGATCCCGGTATGGCTGATCGTGTTAGGTATCGGCTATCTGTTTAAAGAGAAAACCGCCAAAGCCGTAAAAGCGCATTAATCTCTCTACGCCCTCACCCGTACAGGGTGAGGGCAATAATCTTTACACCAACGCCCCGTAAATCGTCAGTAGTGCAATCACCACCACGACCACGAACGAGGTTTTCTTCGCCATTGAAACCGCTGCCTTCGGCGTCTCCACCTTATCGACATGCGGTTCACGCGCCAGAGAGAACTGCGCCAGACGCGTTAACACCTGATACTGCGAAGTATGGAAATCACCCAGCGAAGCAAACCAGGCCGGTAACGCTTTCTCACCATGACCGATCAAGGCATATACCACACCCGCAAGACGAACCGGCACCCAATCCAGTACATGAAGCACGGCATCAATGCCGGACTGTAAACGATGATGCGGCGTCTGATATCGCGCCAGCCAGTATTGCCATGCACGCAAAAACGCATACCCCATCAGCGTAACGGGTCCCCAGGTTCCCCCCACAATCAGCCAGAACAGCGGTGCAAGATAAAAACGAAAGTTAATCCACAGCAATGCATTTTGCAGCTCACGCAAATACTCACGTTCGTCGCAGCCTGCCGGGACGCCGTGAATCATGGTGAGTTCGCCAGCCATCGTGGCACGGGCATGGCTATCATTACGTGAAGCAGCTGTCAGATAAGCATGATAATGAAGACGAACTTTACCTGCGCCAATACACAGCAAACCAATCAGCAGCCACACCAGTAGCGTGGGAACGTTGAACAATACTCCCTGCAATGCGCGTAACAGTAAAAAAGTCACGCCCATCGCAATAATGGTCATGCCTAACGTGCGCCCGAGAGAAAAATGTTTCACCCGCCGAAAGAACGCTTCAAGACGATGATCAAGCTGCCAGTGCTCGCCCAACTTAAACAGGCGCTCGAAAATTAACACCAGTAAGGTTGTAAATAGCGTCATGTTGTCTCCTTGCTGACCAGCACACGAAACCGTGCCCAATCAAATGCAGGACCGGGATCGGTTTTCCGATCCGGCGCAATATCACAATGGCCCGTCATGTTATTAGCGATATCGGGATAGCGATCTATCAGTGCCCGCGTAACCGCCGCAAGCTGTTGATACTGCGCATCGGTATACGCCAGCGTATCGGTGCCTTCAAGCTCAATCCCAATAGAAAAATCATTACAGCGTTCGTGCCCCTGATACTGAGAGACTCCCGCATGCCATGCACGTTTATCGAAAGGAACATACTGGACTATTTCACCATCACGGCGAATCAAACAGTGAGCGGAGACGCGCAAATGGGCGATCTCAGCAAAGAAAGGATGTGCCTGCGGATCAATAGTTCCAGTGAATAATGCGTCGATCCACGGACCGCCAAACTCGCCTGGCGGCAGGCTAATATTGTGCACCACCAGCAGGGTGGGTGTTTCGTCATCCGGGCGGCAATCGTAATGTGGTGAGGGAACGCGGCGCGCGCCAACCAGCCACCCCTGTTCTAACAACATGCAGGATCTCCTTATATGTGGTGCTAATACCCGGTTCAGAGTAGCATGTTTCTACCTTATGATTCGTTAGCTATCTGGAGTTTTAACATGCCGCCTCGCCGCTATAACCCTGACACCCGACGTGACGAGCTGCTGGAACGCATTAATCTCGATATCCCCGGCGCGGTGGCCCAGGCGCTGCGGGAAGATTTAGGCGGAACAGTCGATGCCAACAATGACATTACGGCAAAACTTTTACCGGAAAATTCTCGCTCTCATGCCACGGTGATCACCCGCGAGAATGGCGTATTTTGCGGCAAACGCTGGGTTGAAGAGGTGTTTATTCAACTGGCAGGCGACGATGTCACCATAATCTGGCATGTGGATGACGGCGATGTCATCAACGCCAATCAACCCTTGTTCGAACTTGAAGGCCCATCCCGCGTGCTGTTAACGGGCGAACGCACTGCGCTTAATTTTGTGCAAACCCTTTCAGGAGTTGCCAGTAAGGTACGCCACTATGTCGAATTACTGGAAGGCACCAACACGCAGTTGTTGGATACGCGCAAAACCTTACCTGGCCTGCGTTCAGCTCTGAAATACGCGGTACTTTGCGGCGGCGGAGCGAATCACCGTCTGGGGCTTTCTGATGCCTTCCTGATCAAAGAAAATCATATTATTGCCTCCGGCTCAGTGCGCCAGGCCGTCGAAAAAGCGTCCTGGCTGCACCCGGATGCGCCAGTAGAAGTCGAAGTAGAGAATCTGGAAGAACTTGATGAAGCCCTGAAAGCAGGAGCCGATATCATCATGCTGGATAACTTCGAAACAGAACAGATGCGCGAAGCCGTCAAACGCACCAACGGCAAGGCGCTACTGGAAGTGTCTGGCAACGTCACTGACAAAACACTGCGCGAATTTGCCGAAACGGGCGTGGACTTTATCTCCGTCGGTGCGCTAACTAAACACGTACAAGCACTCGACCTTTCAATGCGTTTTCGCTAATTGCTGGCAGATTTATCCGCTCCATCGCGGGCGGATAATCTCCCCTTCCCCAACTTTCTTCGTAACGCCTCGCAAATTTCTTGTCTTTCGCTGCAACGAAATAAAAAACCTCGGAAGCTGCTTTCCCGTTTCGTTTTTTGCCCCTCGCTTGTGCCGATGGCGTTTGCCAAAGTAGCGCCAACCAAATCAAGGAGCGAAACAGATGGACAAGCAACGCGGTTTTACACTTATCGAACTGATGGTGGTTATTGGCATCATTGCCATTTTAAGCGCCATTGGTATTCCCGCTTATCAAAACTACCTGCGCAAAGCTGCACTCACCGACATGCTACAAACCTTTGTGCCTTACCGTACCGCCGTAGAGTTGTGCGCGCTGGAACATGGTGGATTAGATACCTGCGACGGTGGCAGCAATGGCATTCCCTCGCCTACCACCACCCGCTATGTTTCAGCCATGAGTGTGGCAAAGGGCGTGGTGTCGCTGACCGGGCAAGAAAGTCTCAATGGGCTAAGCGTCGTCATGACGCCAGGTTGGGATAACGCAAACGGCGTCACCGGCTGGGCGCGCAACTGCAATATCCAAAGTGACAGCGCATTGCAGCAAGCCTGCGAAGATGTCTTCCGCTTTGATGACGCCAACTAAGGAGCGGCAATGAATATTCCACAGCTCACGGCCCTGTGCCTGCGTTATCAGGGAGTCTTGCTGGATGCCAGCGAAGAAGTGGTTCATGTTGCGGTGGTCGATGCCCCCTCACATGAGTTGCTGGACGCATTGCATTTCGCTACCACCAAACGTATTGAGATCACCTGCTGGACGCGCCAACAAATGGAAGGTCACGCCAGTCGCACACAACAGACATTGCCCGTAGCTGTTCAGGAGAAGCATCAGCCCAAAGCAGAGTTGCTGACTCGAACGTTACAATCTGCGCTGGAACAACGCGCGTCTGATATTCATATCGAACCAGCGGACAATGCCTACCGCATCCGCTTGCGTATCGACGGCGTATTGCATCCTTTACCGGATGTTTCACCGGATGCCGGAGTCGCATTAACCGCCAGATTAAAAGTGCTGGGAAACCTGGATATTGCGGAACATCGCCTGCCGCAGGACGGGCAATTCACTGTCGAACTGGCAGGAAACGCCGTCTCATTTCGTATTGCGACCTTACCATGTCGGGGTGGTGAAAAGGTGGTATTAAGGTTGTTACAGCAGGTGAGCCAGGCACTGGATGTCAACACGCTTGGAATGCAGCCGTTACAACTGGCGGACTTTGCTCATGCCTTGCAACAACCACAGGGACTGGTGCTGGTAACTGGCCCTACAGGCAGCGGCAAAACGGTCACGCTTTATAGTGCCCTGCAAACGCTGAATACCGCTGACATTAATATTTGTAGCGTCGAAGATCCGGTTGAGATCCCCATAGCCGGACTAAACCAGACGCAAATCCATCCGCGTGCCGGACTCACCTTTCAGGGCGTGTTGCGTGCGTTATTGCGCCAGGATCCTGACGTCATCATGATCGGAGAGATCCGCGATGGCGAAACAGCAGAGATCGCTATTAAAGCGGCGCAAACTGGCCACCTGGTGTTGTCTACCCTACACACTAATTCCACCTGCGAAACGCTGGTACGTTTACAGCAAATGGGGGTCGCCCGCTGGATGCTATCATCGGCGCTTACGCTGGTAATAGCCCAGCGTCTGGTACGCAAACTTTGCCCACATTGTCGCCGGCAGCAAGGGGAGCCCATCCACATTCCAGACAATGTATGGCCATCGCCGCTGCCCCATTGGCAGGCACCCGGTTGTATACATTGCTACCACGGTTTTTATGGTCGTACGGCCTTATTTGAAGTTCTGCCCATAACGCCGGTCATTCGTCAGCTTATTTCCGCTAATACCGACGTTGAATCGCTGGAAACGCACGCACGACAGGCGGGTATGCGTACGCTTTTTGAAAACGGCTGCCTGGCCGTAGAGCAAGGCTTAACCACCTTTGAAGAGTTAATCCGCGTACTGGGGATGCCGCATGGCGAGTAAGCAACTCTGGCGCTGGCATGGCATAACCGGCGACGGCAATGCGCAAGATGGGATGCTATGGGCAGAGAGCCGTACTTTACTGCTTATGGCACTACAGCAACAGATGGTTACCCCACTAAGCCTGAAGCGAATCGCCATCAATTCTGCGCAGTGGCGAGGAGATAAAAGCGCGGAAGTCATTCATCAACTGGCGACGCTACTCAAAGCCGGGTTAACGCTTTCTGAAGGGCTGGCACTGCTGGCGGAACAGCATCCCAGTAAGCAATGGCAAGCGTTGCTGCAATCGCTGGCGCACGATCTCGAACAGGGCATTGCCTTTTCCAATGCCTTATTACCCTGGTCAGAGGTATTTCCGCCGCTCTATCAGGCGATGATCCGCACGGGTGAACTGACCGGTAAGCTGGATGAATGCTGCTTTGAACTGGCGCATCAGCAAAAAGCCCAGCGTCAGTTGACCGACAAAGTGAAATCAGCGTTGCGTTATCCCATCATCATTTTAGCGATGGCAATCATGGTGGTTGTGGCAATGCTGCATTTTGTTCTGCCGGAGTTTGCCGCTATCTATAAGACCTTCAACACCCCACTACCGGCACTAACGCAGGGGATCATGACGCTGGCAGACTTTAGTGGCGAATGGGGCTGGCTGCTGGTGTTGTTCGGCTTTCTGCTGGCGATAGCCAATAAGTTGCTGATGCGCCGCCCGACCTGGCTTATCGCGCGGCAGAAATTGCTGTTACGCATCCCGATTATGGGTTCACTGATGAGGGGACAAAAACTCACGCAGATCTTTACGATTCTGGCGCTGACACAAAGTGCAGGCATTACTTTTTTACAGGGCGTAGAGAGCGTCAGAGAAACAATGCGCTGCCCGTACTGGATGCAACTTCTGACACAAATCCAGCACGATATCAGTAACGGTCATCCCATCTGGCTGGCGCTAAAAAATACCGGTGAGTTTAGCCCGCTCTGTTTGCAATTAGTGAGAACAGGAGAGGCATCCGGCTCGCTGGACCTCATGTTAGACAACCTCGCCCATCATCATCGGGATAACACAATGGCGCTGGCGGATAACCTCGCAGCCTTACTGGAACCGGCGTTGCTGATCATAACGGGAGGAATTATCGGTACGCTGGTGGTGGCAATGTATCTGCCAATTTTCCATTTAGGCGATGCGATGAGTGGGATGGGATAACGCTGGCGTGTTGCTCCACGCCAGCGTTGGGAGATTAAAGGTTGTTGAAAATGCGGTTTTCTTGTTCCAGCACACGAATAAACGTGGTGCGCTTGGTCAGCTCTTTCAGGCGTGAAGCCCCAACGTATGTACAAGCTGAACGCAGGCCGCCCAAAATATCACGCGCGGTATTTTCAACCGGGCCTCGCAGCGGCAGCTTAACGGTTTTACCTTCTGCTGCGCGATATTCCGCAACGCCGCCAACGTGACGTTTCATCGCAGACTCGGAGCTCATGCCGTAGAACAGCATAAATTTCTCGCCGTTCTCCTCAACGATGCGACCGCCGCTCTCTTCGTGGCCCGCCAGCATGCCGCCAAGCATGACGAAATCGGCACCGCCGCCAAAGGCTTTCGCCACATCGCCCGGCGTGGTGCAGCCACCATCGCTGACGATCATTCCGCCCAGACCGTGCGCAGCATCGGCACATTCGATTACCGCAGAAAGTTGCGGATAACCGACGCCTGTTTTGACGCGAGTTGTACAAACAGAACCTGGGCCAATGCCAACTTTAACGATATCGGCACCTGAGAGGATAAGCTCCTCACACATTTCACCAGTCACTACGTTACCAGCACAAATGGTTTTGGTCGGCCACGCTTCACGCGCTTTCGCAACGAACTGCACGAAGTGTTCGGAATAACCATTCGCCACGTCAATACAAACGAAGTTTAATGCCGGGTTCAGGTCGAGAATCTGTTTAGTTTTTTCGAAATCCGCATCAGACGTACCGGTAGAAACCATCACATGTTTCAGCACATCAGCGGAAGAATTGTTGATAAACGCTTGCCACTCTTCGACAGAATAGTGTTTATGCACAGCAGTCAAAATATCAAAAGAAGCCAGCGCAGAGGCCATAGAAAATGTGCCTACGGTGTCCATATTTGCGGCGATAATCGGCACGCCGGACCAGCTCTGACCTGAATGTTTGAAGGTGAATTGACGTTCCAGTTCAACATCGGAACGGCTTTTAAGAGTGGAGCGTTTAGGGCGGATGAGAACGTCTTTAAAACCTAACTTCAGATCTTCTTCAATACGCATGTGCGGATTCCTGGGGTTAATGGCTATAAGGGTAAGAGCGCAACTCCAGTGACGCTATCATACGCACTAATCAATGCGGCGCAAGACTGCGAAATTGTCTTTTTTTACGCTACAATCCCATAAATTTACCTGGTAAATAGTGAGCGAACGTTTCATCAATTTCGCTTTCGTGCACTCATTTTTAACGTTTTGATAATCATGATGAATTCCCGGGAATATAAATTATGAGGTATATAGTTGCCTTAACGGGAGGCATTGGCAGTGGCAAGAGTACCGTTGCCAATGCGTTTGCTGATCTCGGAATTAACGTCATTGATGCCGATATTATTGCGCGTCAGGTGGTTGAACCAGGTGCACCTGCGCTACATGCCATTGCTGATCACTTTGGCGCTAACATGATTGCTGCTGATGGAACATTGCAGCGCCGGGCCTTGCGCGAGCGGATCTTCGCCAACCCGGAAGAGAAAAACTGGCTTAACGCCCTGCTGCATCCGCTGATTCAGCAAGAGACGCAACACCAGATCCAGCAAGCTACTTCCCCCTATGTACTGTGGGTTGTGCCATTGCTGGTAGAAAACTCACTGTATAAAAAAGCGAATCGAGTGCTGGTGGTGGATGTCAGCCCAGAAACGCAACTTAAGCGCACCATGCAGCGCGATGATGTAACTCGCGAGCATGTCGAACAAATCCTTGCTGCTCAGGCAACGCGCGAAGCCCGCCTTGCCGTGGCAGATGACGTCATTGATAATAACGGCGCACCGGATGCTATCGCATCGGATGTTGCCCGCCTGCACGCACACTATTTGCAGCTTGCGTCGCAGTTTGTCTCACAGGAAAAACCGTAATGCAGACCCAGGTCCTTTTTGAACATCCACTAAATGAAAAAATGCGTACATGGCTGCGCATTGAGTTTTTGATTCAGCAACTCACCGTTAATTTACCCATCGTTGACCACGCTGGCGCGCTGCATTTCTTCCGTAATGTCAGTGAATTACTGGATGTTTTCGAGCGCGGCGAAGTCCGCACTGAGCTGTTGAAAGAACTTGACCGGCAGCAACGTAAACTCCAGACCTGGATTGGCGTGCCTGGCGTGGACCAGAGCCGTATTGAAGCATTAATTCAGCAGTTAAAAGCGGCGGGGAGCGTATTAATTTCCGCGCCGCGTATCGGGCAATTTCTGCGTGAAGATCGTTTGATTGCTCTGGTGCGTCAGCGACTGAGCATCCCAGGCGGCTGTTGCAGCTTTGATTTACCTACATTGCACATTTGGCTGCATCTACCCCAGGCGCAGCGCGACAGCCAGGTAGAAACCTGGATTGCCAGCCTGAACCCGCTCACCCAGGCACTTACCATGGTGCTGGATTTAATTCGCCAGTCGGCCCCCTTCCGTAAACAAACCAGCCTGAATGGTTTTTATCAGGATAACGGTGGCGATGCCGACTTGCTGCGCCTGAATCTGTCGCTCGATTCACAGCTTTATCCGCAAATTTCCGGACATAAGAGCCGTTTTGCCATTCGTTTTATGCCGCTGGACACTGAAAACGGACAGGTACCGGAACGTCTGGATTTCGAACTGGCCTGTTGCTAAGGAGTAAAAATGTCAGAAACTATTACGGTGAATTGCCCAACCTGCGGGAAAACGGTGGTGTGGGGTGAAATCAGCCCGTTTCGGCCATTTTGCTCCAAACGTTGTCAGCTGATCGACCTCGGAGAATGGGCTGCTGAAGAAAAACGAATCCCCAGCAGTGGCGATCTTTCCGAAAGCGATGACTGGAGCGAAGAGCCAAAGCAGTGACATTTGTCTGATGCCGCACGTAGGCCTGATAAGACGCGGACAGCGTCGCATCAGGCATCTTGTGCAAATGTCGGATGCGGCGTGAACGCCTTATCCGACCTACAAAAACAAATTTATCAATGAGTTAGAAATCCCTGTAGGCCTGATAAGACGCGCCAGCGTCGCATCAGGCATCTTGTGCGAATGTCGGATGCGGCGAAAACGCCTTATCTGACCTACAGACGTTTAAGCTTCGCAATTACCGGTTCATTGGCTGGCGGAAAATCATCGGCATTAAGATCGACCAGCGCCATCCACTCACCGGGTTGCCCTTCTTTACCCCACGGCTTCCCTTCCCAGCGTTCGACCAGCCAGAACCACAGTGTTATATGCCTGTCCGGGAATTCATATTCCAGTTTTTCAAATAGCGAAAAATGTTGTGGGGTAATCCCGACTTCTTCCTGAAGTTCACGCACCACCGCCTGTTCCGGCGTTTCACCCATTTCAATTTTACCGCCGGGAAACTCCAGTTTATTCGCCATGTGCGCATCTGCTGCGCGACGCGTTATAAAGATTTCATTGTTCTCGTTGCGAATAATACCTACCGCAATTTGCAGCTTTTTCATTGTCTTAAACCTATAAAAAAGGCGCAGAATCCTGCGCCTTTTACTTCAACTGTTAGCTTTTATTGCAGGCGACCATGGCACTGCTTGTATTTTTTACCAGAACCGCACGGGCAAGGATCGTTACGTCCTACTTTGCGTTCACCGGTTTGCGCCGCCAGTGCAGCTGCGGCTGCAGAGTCGTCATCCTGATGGCTAAGCTGCTGCATTTGCGCTAAACGCTCGGCTTCCATACGACGCTGTTGTTCCAGCTCCTCAACCTCTTCAGGCATACGTACCTGAACTTTGCTCAGCGTACTGATAACTTCATATTTCAACGACTCCAGCATCGCTGCAAACATGGAGAACGATTCACGTTTGTATTCCTGCTTCGGATCTTTCTGTGCGTAGCCACGCAGGTGGATACCCTGACGCAGATAGTCCATCGCTGCCAGGTGCTCTTTCCACAGGGAGTCAAGCGTTTGCAGCATGACGCCTTTCTCGAAGTGGCGCATCATCTCAGCACCAACCACTTCTTCTTTACGCTGATACACTTCGATGGACTGCGCCAGAATGCGCTCACGCAGCGTCTCTTCATGCAGTTCTGGTTCTTTATCCAGCCACTCAGCAATTGGTAAATCGAGGTCGAAATCGTTCTTCAGACGTTCCTGCAGCCCCGGAATATCCCACATTTCTTCCAGCGACTGTGGCGGAATGTAGGCATCAATGGTCGCTTTGAACACATCTTCACGAATGCTGTTAATGGTTTCGCTCACATCACTGACATCCAGCAGTTCGTTACGCTGGGAGTAAATGGCGCGACGCTGATCGTTAGCCACGTCATCATATTCCAGCAGTTGCTTACGAATGTCGAAGTTACGGCTTTCAACTTTACGCTGGGCGTTGGCAATCGCTTTGGTCACCCACGGGTGTTCAATGGCTTCGCCTGGCTTCATACCCAGTTTACGCATCATGCCGGATACTCGGTCGGAAGCAAAAATACGCATCAGCGCATCTTCCATCGACAGGTAGAAACGGGAAGAACCAGCATCCCCCTGACGACCAGAACGACCGCGCAACTGGTTATCGATACGACGGGATTCGTGACGCTCGGTACCGATGATATGCAGGCCACCTGCTGCCAGTACCGCATCGTGACGTACCTGCCAGTCGGCTTTAATTTTTTCAATTTGCTCTGCGGTCGGATTTTCCAGCGCGGCAACTTCTGCCTGCCAGCTACCACCGAGCACAATATCTGTACCACGACCCGCCATGTTGGTCGCGATAGTCACCGCAGCCGGATAACCTGCCTGAGCAACAATCGCCGCTTCGTTGGCGTGGAATTTGGCGTTCAGGACGTTGTGCTTAATACCGGCTTTGGTCAGTTCGTTTGATACCAGCTCCGATTTTTCGATGGAGATAGTACCCACCAGCACCGGTTGGCCTTTCGCAGTACGTTCTTTGATATCTTCAATGATCGCCTGAATTTTTTCCGCTTCAGTCATGTAGACCAGGTCCGGCAGATCTTTACGAATCATTGGACGGTTGGTCGGAACAACGACGGTATCCAGCTTGTAGATGGAGCTGAATTCGAAAGCTTCGGTATCAGCAGTACCGGTCATCCCCGCCAGTTTTTCATACAGACGGAAGTAGTTCTGGAAGGTGATCGAAGCCAGCGTTTGGTTTTCGTTCTGGATCTGCACACCTTCTTTCGCTTCCACAGCCTGGTGAAGACCATCGGACCAGCGACGGCCCTGCATGGTACGACCGGTGTGTTCGTCAACGATGATAACTTCACCATCTTTAACGATGTAGTCGACGTCACGGGTAAACAGCGCATGAGCGCGCAGCGCCGCCGTTACGTGGTGCATCAGCATGATGTTGGCCGGAGAGTACAGAGACTCCCCTTCATCCATGATGCCTTCTTTCACCAGCAGTTCTTCAATCAGCACCAGACCACGTTCGGTCAGGTTCACCTGGCGAGATTTTTCGTCCACCGAGAAGTGGCCTTCGCCCTGGAAGGTTTCGGAGTCTTCTTTTTCCTGACGGATCAGGTGCGGAATAATTTTATTCACGCGTTTATACATTTCCGAGCTGTCTTCTGCCGGGCCAGAAATGATCAGCGGTGTACGCGCTTCATCGATCAGGATGGAGTCCACTTCGTCCACCAGCGCATAGTGCAGTTTACGCTGTACACGTTCTTCAGGACTGAACGCCATGTTGTCGCGCAGGTAGTCAAAGCCGTATTCGTTGTTCGTACCGTAAGTGATGTCAGCTGCGTAAGCTTCACGCTTCGCTGGTGCTGGCATACCCGGCAGGTTGATACCGACAGTCAGGCCAAGGAATTCAAACAGCGGACGGTTGTTTTCGGCGTCACGTTGCGCCAGGTAGTCGTTCACGGTAACTACGTGCACGCCTTTACCGGTTAGTGCGTTCAGGTAAGCAGGCAGCGTTGCGGTCAGGGTTTTACCTTCACCGGTACGCATTTCGGCGATGCAGCGTTCGTTAAGAACCATACCGCCGAGTAACTGAACGTCGAAGTGACGCATACCAAAGACGCGCTTACTTGCCTCACGCACCACGGCGAAAGCTTCCGGGATCAGATTTTCCAGCACTTCGCCTTTTTCCAGACGTGCACGAAACTCTGCGGTTTTACCTTTCAGTTCTTCGTCGGAGAGTTTTTCCATCTCCGGTTCCATGGCATTGATGATGTTGACCACTTTGCGCATCCGGCGCAGGGTGCGATCGTTACGACTACCGAAAACTTTAGTTAATAATTTGATTAGCATAATAAAATCTCAAACGCCCCGCGTTGCGGAGTTAATAAAATGAAGTAAAGGTTTATTGTTGTTAGCTGAGGCGTTGAGGACCAGCACGGATGCCTTGCGCCTGGCTTATCCAGACGGGCGTGCTGAATTTTGCTTGTGGGGTAAAATGCGCATAATCAATGCGATAACCCTTTTCAGACGGCGTGCCTTCCTGGGTCAGCAGCGCGCTGAGCGTATCCAGTAATGCAAGATGTTGCGCCTGAAGAGGCAAAGATTCTTCAGCAACGGGCAGCGTTTGCGGTGCCATTGCGAAGGAAAGATGACGGATTACCGTGCGAATGGCATGTTGATGCCAGTAATCAACGGAATAGTTCGAATTCGGGCGACGCGTGTTCGCTTCCAGCAGGGCCAATTGACCAAAGTTAACTTTGGCTGAAGGCTCGTGGTTGCGGGTTGTCGCTTTTGCGGGCGCGTTTGGTTCGGCGGCGTTGCTGAGCGCAGGCAAACCTAAACTCGCCGCGACCATCCCTAATAAGAGATGCGGCCAGAAGTAGCGTTTACCAAACTGTCGCCAGCGCGTCAGTATTCCACTCACGTTATTGCCATCCCGATCGTATTCAAACGTATTTAGCGCACAAATCTTATCATTAAAGCCTGAAGTCCACAGCACGAATGAAGATAAGTTGTGCGTAAAAGTGCTTAAGAAAACAGCGTTCGCACCGTTTTTTATAGCTCTTATAAAATTCAAAAAAAAACGACTGGTTCACCTGGCCGGAGAGAGTGCCAGATTTGCCAGTCGAATTTTATACGACAGTATAAATGTCGTTATGCCAGTACGGCTGAAGGCGCTTTGAAGGCCAACGGCAGTTCTGCGTCGTCCTGGAAGGTCACATATTCCCAGGCTTCCTGTTTCGCCAGGACAGCCTGCAGCAGTTTGTTATTCAGTGCATGACCGGATTTATAAGCGGTAAATGCACCAATAATATTGTGACCACACATGAACAAGTCACCGATCGCATCGAGCATTTTGTGACGCACAAATTCGTCTTCAAAACGCAGGCCGTCTTCGTTCAGTACGCGATAATCGTCAACAACGATGGCACAATCGAAGCTGC
>OGXJ01000994.1_pt1 | contig 21830 bp, 17 predicted proteins | sample 1576231 | NCBI WGS metagenome assembly OGXJ01 (sample SAMEA3541539, study PRJEB24748) | human gut metagenome | biome: human gut; feature: human-associated habitat; material: faeces | place: China | collected 2012
CATACTATATGTGTAAGACAGAGGAAATCTGTTAATACACTACTCCAATTTTCTTTTTAAATATGGGCCGGAGGCGAAAGTCTCCGGCCATACGTGTTTTTAAGCACTGATTTCCATTTCAGTTGTTTTTGTTTTCTGCACCATATTTTTTTCAAACTGCGCAGTCTTTGTCGTCTCAGCAACTTTTCTCATTGCTCCGGCATCAATCTGCGTATCAGAAAAAATCTCAGCATCTGTCTTTGCCGTAAGTTCATCCGCCATGCTCACTGCGTTCATCCCAGTACATCCGTTAAACGCACCGATTCCGATTTTTTCTATATTATCTGTAATATACAGCCCCTCAATATCGCTGCCTTCAAATGCAAATGGCTTGATTTCTGAAGCTGCATTATTGGTGATGTAAAGCCCCGGTGATGTTTTTGTTACATCGTTAAGCCCCTTTGTCGGATCAATTCCATGCTGCATGAACATACTTACATCATCATAAAGCTTCTCGTAATCTTTAAGCGGGAAAGGGCCCTCATTTAAGTGTGTGAAATCCGCATTCTCGACCCACTTCTCATACTGTGGATCTGAGAAATGCATGTATTTGAATGTGTTTTCTGCAAGCTCCGGCATCTTTTCTTCAAGAATTGGTTTGACGTTTTCCTCGAGCCACTGCTTATTACACAGTATGCCCTGCTCTTCATATATCTTTGCGGCAGCCACATAAATAGCGTGGTCTTCATCCTTGAATATCGCTGCCCTGTCTGGTTCTATTTTATCCCTTACATACTTATCATAGACGACATCCTGCTTTAAATGGTCGTCAATGCCCTTATACATATTCGGGTTATCCGCTTTAAGCGCCTGATTGTGTTCCCTGTAGCTTTCTATATGAGTTTTCTGACCAAGAGGGCCTTTTTCAATATCATCAGCAAGCCTTGAATGATTTTCCATCCACGCTTTTGTCTCATCAGCAGATACATTCATGTGATTAGGAAATTCCATGTATGAAATCTGTCCGTTTTTCGGGTTTTTCTCAAAATGGCTTAACTCCCTATCTTTTGTATACGCTCTTACAGCATCAGGGAACACAACTGCTGCAATATACTCTTTTTCATCTGTGTCATGGCCATTCATTACTGAAACCATAACGTGCTGCATACTTAACATATCTTTTTCTTCCTTTCTGTTTCTGGTATTTGCTTTAAGTATGTTAGAAACTTTTTTATACAAAAAACCAGGATCTGCAGTTTTCTGCCCTTAAGCACGCTGCACACTTTTAAATTTTCCCCAAATCTTCAAGTATTATCTGATACGACTGCGGTGCAACCTGCTGCATTTTTCCAGCATTCATATAGTACGCGTCTAAACATGATGCGTAATATTCCATAACATTGCTGACATCACTTCGATTAAACCCAAAAGCACTTTTTAATGCTGCTTTTTCAGACATGTATATATTGTAAAAATCTCCCCTGTCAGAAGTTCCGGTAATAACAAAATCCATGTAATGACCAAATTCATGAACAACAGCAACATTCACAGCATGATCAGTGTTTGCAAAATACATTGTATTCGTTTCTGTTGTTGTTCCTGCGCATACGCCCCTTGCACCATTAAATAAAAAATCTCCTATATCACGATTTGTCATTATAATTTTCCAGCCATTATTTCTGAAAGAATTTATAAGCCCATCCGGAATTATTGAAAGTTTATTATTTAAAGCATTAAGTCTGCTTACAGGAACTGTTCCCTCAGCATGAATGATGTCATTAAAGTCCGCGTCAGTAATAGTGCTTTGTGAAGAAGGTGCATCAAACTGCTTTTCTTCTTTTACAGCAGGTTTTGGTACCGGGGCTTCATCTGATAAGTATTTTCCTGATACATATGCATTTTCTCCACGGTCTGTTTTAAACCATCCGGTTTCGTTACACTGCGCTGTAATGTGAACTTTTTCTCCATTACCGAGAACACCTGTCACATCTCCGCCTGCATCAGGCTTATTTCTTATATTAAGAGAAACTGTAGCATACTTATCCGCATTTACATCAGCATATGTATATACTGGTTCCTGCGGTGTCTGAATAGTCGCCGCCCCTGTGTCTTGCAACGACTCGTTAGTGCCTGTGTCAAACTTTGTTTTTTCAAGTCCCGAAGTATCCCGCTTGTAATTAATGTTCTTTTTGAAGTCATAATTAAAGCATATCTTTTCTTTTACAATTTTTTCTTCCTGTGTTGCATGCACGGGCATTTTTGCAGCTGACGATGTAAATACACTTATTACTGCAATTGTGGCGAAAAACATCACTTGCCCTGCCGTTTTTATTCTTTGCAAAATATCATCTCCTGTTTGTGAAATCTTTGTATTCAGTAGCATTAATCACCAACTCCCATGCGGTGCATAGCTCCTATGGAAGTGGTATCTGGGTGGCAGCAGAACACTTGACGTCTTTCGAACTTAAAAATAAGTTGTCCGCCACCTGCCCGGGCCGTTCACGCGGCCGCTATCCCTTTTACAGGAATGCCTAGGGGATTCAGTTCGTGGAATCCTGACACTTCAGGCGATGCGAGGAATAAAAAATCAGTTATGTCATTCCATGTATCGGGTATAGCCTTGCGCATGATATTTGCAGCACCGTTGCAGTCGGCATTAATGATCATGCCGTTAGAGCAGCGGTAAAGACTGCGGGTTATGCGTAACACGCATCAGTTTCTCAAGGTGACAGTATGAAATGACTCTTTTTACCTTAATGGAGGGATAAGTCTGCTGTAAAAGAGTTACTTCAGCAAAGGCTTCTTTCTCATTGTCAGTACGAGAGTCTTTATCCCAGCCTGTGAAAATCTGCCTGATACGAAAGAGCGCAGCATTATATAACAGCTTTGCTTTCTGGCATAAGTATGATTTTTTATGTTTACGTTTGTGGGCTTCCATATAAGAATGTGTGGCCATTCATCCACGCCTATGCAGGTGTTATAGACGTGGTGTTTTGGCCGATATCATAAAAAAAGAGCCGCCATTAATGACGGACTCCTTTTTACTACAAAGCTTTTTTAATTTTCGTGTTGCTTTTCTGATACAGAACAATTTCGTTTTTGTCCTGATCATACTCAAAGAAACACTTATTTCCATCTCCATCAATAAAAGAAACGCAGTCTTTTTCAATGGAATGAAAACTGTGGGCACCTGGGCAGGCTTCTTTTACGCGGTTTTTTAGCGCCGAGTAACCTGCTGATGACATTATCATCGCAGCTCCTGCCAGAATGACAAAGAATACTGCCATATATGCGGCAGCAGCTTTTATCTTTCTGTCGTATTTGCCCTCCTTTGGACCCTTTCTCTGTGCTACCACAATAATTAAACAAATGAGAAGCGCTGCAAGCGCAACCATTGTGACCGCATCAGCGGTCTGATAAAAAAACTTTATGTTCATATTCGTTTCCTCCGTTTTTCTTTTATTTTTTCATATAGAAAGTATGATAGTTTTTTAAAAAATGACTTTTGCACGCAAAAACCGGAGCTTGTCACTCCGGTTTTTTTCAGACTTCCTCTGCCTTCGCCCTGTAATCATAAGCGATGTCCGCCGCCAGTCTCTTATTTTGGATTACCATTGCTTTTTCCCTGTTATCTCCAAAATACATCTGGTGGTCAGTACTTGAACAGCAGAGGTACTGTCCGTTCTTTGTAACAATATATTTCCCATTCATACAAAATCTCCTTTCCTTCTTAATAAGCTATCATAAGTATGTTTTATTTTTTTTAAAGCAAAATATATTTAAAATAAGGGTATAGCTTTAAACTATACCCTTAATCTGTGTTTCTTTATTCTTTTGTCAGTGTGAGCCCAATGTTAAAGCTTCCCTGCCAGCATCCTGCTGATAATCCGTTAGTGGTGGTTATACTATATACACAAACTTTGTTTGAAGATGTAATAATATTATTACCACTTTTTGAAGTTATCGCTGCTGTTGCATCAGCTTTACCTGTCTGCTTATATAGAAAACTATTTGGAACTGATATTTTTATGTCACCAGCCTTAAAGTCATCGCACTTAACACGGAACTGTGATGTTCCAGCATGGTTTGCGATAAGTATCTGAGGTATTTTAACGCTTACAGAATTGTATGACCACTGTGCATAAATAGTTACATTTGCTGAAACTGTATAGGCAGTTCCTGCTTTGTAAACAGTTCCGCTTCCGTTTGCAGATGTATTCCATGAACTGAAATTATATCCGCTTCGTGAAGGCTTTGAGCCTGTTACCGTTATTGACGGATTTGCGATGTTACTGCCGCTTTTCTTTTTGGCGTAGTACTTTGTTCCTGACTGTGCTGCCGGTGCCCCTTGACCGCCGTTTGCGTTATATGAAATGCTTACATTCTTTTTGTATACGGCGTACAGGCTGTTTACGCCCGTCTCAAGAGGTTTTCTTAAAGAAGATGAACCGCTGACACCTGAATCGCATGACCACCATGCAAATGCTGCTCCATCATAAGCTGCAGGAGCAGGTGCTGACGCACTTAATGAGTTTGAATAAGCGCTTCCGTTACTTAACATGCGTCTTGTGACAGATGTACTTGTATCATTGGTGCCATTATAATAGTAAAACTTTAACGGCTCTGTGTATACTGCATAGTATTTTGTGTATGCCGTTGTCGGTGTTACTGTTGAGACACTATTTGTATCCTTTGATACGCCTACATAATTTTGCGCTGATGCACCGCCATGGCTTGCTGTTACCGCAGACGGAATGGCAATATTGCTGTTTACAACAGTTCCTGTATATCCAAGGTATTGTGTGGCTGATGCTGCAGCACTTCCCTGTGCGCCATTTACATATGTGTAATTATCAGCAGCAAGCGTGCAGTAATAAAATGTGGCTGTCACATTCTTTGAATATGAAGCGTAATACGTCACATTTGCTGAGATTGTAACACTTGCTGAAGCTGTAGCATTTACTGAAGCGTTTGCAGCTGAGCTTGTACTCCATCCGCGGAATGTATATCCTGACGGTGTCCCTGAAGCTGTGGGTACCTTTACTGCAACAGATGTTGCTGAATCAGTAATCTTGCCTGTTACTGTTACAGTCTGGTTATTGTAATACTTGAACGTTGCTGTTACAGTCTTTTCAAAGTGTGCGGTATAAGTTCTGTTTCCTGTTGAGCCCTTTGATACTGTGACTGTTTTTGTCAGTCCTGAAAGTCCTGTACCAGTCCAGCCTGTAAATGTATAACCAGACTTTGATGGCGTCGGCAATGTAAAGTTTGCTGATTCCACATTATAGCTCGTTGGCTGACCGCTTATCGAACCACCATTTAAGGTGTAACCTATAGTGTATGCATTTATACTCCAGTTAGCGGTATAACTCTTGTTACCCGTACTACCTTTCGTTATTGTAACACTTTTCTGAGCAGCAGTTCCGTTGCTTCCGGTCCAACCGGTAAATGTGTAACCACTTCTTGTTGGCTGTGGTAGTGTAAAGTTCGCTGTTTCAATGTTGTAGCTTGTTTTCTGGCCGCTTAGTGAACCTCCGTTTGCATTATAGCTTATTGTATAGTTAACCGGTGTCCAGTTAGCGGTATAACTCTTATTGCCAGTACTGCCCTTTGCAATAGTAACACTTTTCTGTGCTGTTGTTCCGTTACTTCCGGTCCAGCCTGTAAATGTATAACCGTTTTTTGTCGGTGTCGGCAGAGTGAATGAATCAGTGTTTACATTATAGCTTGTTTTCTGGCCGCTTAGTGAACCGCCATTTGCATTATAGCTTATGCTGTACGTATTCAATGTCCAATGCGCATACAGTGTCTGGTTCCCCACTGCTGTATATGTTGTGGTTGCAGATATTCCGCTTCCGCCGCTTGCGGCTGTATACCATCCGTTAAACGCCCATCCTGGTATTGACGGCTGTGGAAGGGTTCCGTATGCTGTAGCGTATGTAACACCTTTGCTTGTGGTTCCATTTCCACTCATTGTACCTGTAGCCGTTGATGGCTTATTGTAGTTGAACGATACTGTATAGCCGTTAGCTGACCAGTTGGCGGTATAACTTCTGTTTCCTGTTGAGCCTTTGCTTACTGTGACAGACTTTGTTGCAGACGAAAGGCCTGTACCTGTCCAACCGGTAAATGTGTAACCACTTCTTGTTGGCTGTGGTAGTGTAAAGTTCGCTGTCTCGATATTGTAGCTTGTTTTCTGGCCGCTTAGTGAACCTCCATTTGCATTATAGCTTATCGTATAATTTGTTGGTGTCCAGTTAGCAGTATATGACCTGTTTCCGGTATTGCCTTTCGTAATAGTGACGCTTTTCTGCGCCGTAGTGCCATTGCTGCCGGTCCAACCGGTAAATGTATAACCGGACTTTGATGGTGTTGGCAGTGTGAAATTTGCTGTCTCGATGTTGTAGCTTGTTTTCTGGCCACTTAATGAACCTCCGTTTAAGTTATAACTTATAGAATAATTCGTTGGTGTCCAGTGTGCATAATACACATCTTCTGTTATTAGATTTACATTTAATAATTCTTTTCCGTCCTGTGTAAAAAAGCCCATAAATGTGTAAAAGCTTTTTGTAGGGTAGCTATAGCCCATGCCGTCATTGAAACTACCAAGATTATTGCAAATATTCATCCTGCTCCAATATTTAGCATTACAAAAAATCGCATCGTTTACACCAACATGTATAGTTATAGTTCCCGTACCACCATTTGCATCAAACTTAACATCTTTTTTATACGGCTTTAATACCATACTTTGTAAATTATTTTCTACAATTTGAGAGCCCGTATAAACAAATTCTGGTCCACGTACAATATACTTTCCATAATCATAAGCCTCTGCCGGAAATGCATTTTTTTTATTTCCGTCACATAGTAAATCAGCAGTGGTATCTGTAAAAATATTATTACATGATTTTAGAGATTCTGTGCTAAATTTGTCTCTTAAATTAATGATTTTTAAATTGCTACATTTGCGGAACATGTTACTCATATCCGTAACCTTACTTGTATCAAGACTACTTACATCAAGAATTGTAAGTTTTAAACAGCAATAGAACATATAGCTCATATTTGTAACCTTACTTGTATTAAATTTGCTTAAATCAAGACTTGTAAGCTTTAAACAGTAATTGAACATGCCACTCATATCCGTAACATTGCTTGTATTAAACTTACTCAAATCAAGACTTGTGAGGTTTGAGCAGGCAGCGAACATGCGATTCATATTCGTAACATTGCTTGTATTAAAACTGCTTAAATTAAGACTTGTGAGGTTTGAGCAGCTGTCGAACATGCCACTCATATTCGTAACATTGCTTGTATTAAGATTGCTTAAATTAAGGTTTGTGAGTTTTGGACAGTTGCTGAACATGTCGCTCATATTTCTAACATTGCTTGTGTCAATTTTACTTACATCAACATTTGCGAGGTTACGACAACTTTCAAACCAATATGACATACTCGTTATGCCACCTACAGAACAACTTATATAATCTGATGTTACCTTAACAATAGAGGTGTTTTTTTGAAGCCAAGGAATCTGATAAGGAGCTGAGTATGAACTGGCAACTTGGTATGTGCCAACAACACTTCCTTTTGCCGGATCTGCGGTCTCCCCATACTGAAAATGCAGTTCACCCGTATTATAAAGAATTGCATATATACTAGGTACTATACTTACTGCCAGTGACCGAGTGTCTGAGCTGTTGGTATAGCCTCCGGCTGCAATATAATAAGTTTTTCCGGCTTCGCATCTATAAGTAAGCTTAAATTGCCCGTTTCCAGCACTATCGTCATCAGATGTTAAAGAACTCATATTTCTGTCATATAATCGTCCATATGTATCAAATGAGTATGGTACTACAGAACTGATATAGTAGACGCTAGTAAAACTTGGAATAAATTTAACAAGTCTTGCATAATTTGGCTTATCTGAACTGTAGCGATCATATTCACCACTTTTACTTGAGACCATCATATAGTCAGTCTGGCCAGTATGTGTCATTATGGCGCTTTGTCCGTTCGACGTTGCCATAACTTCATTATCATGATTACTTTCATCATCTTCAGTCTGTACATCCTGAGCTTGTGTGTTCTGATAATTGCTTTCATCCTGTGTCATTTCATCGGATTCTGAATTCTGCTCGGATTCAGTATTTTGTTTGACTTCTGAGCCCTGTTCGGGTTCTGCCGCTTTATTATCAGACATTTCACTTTCCGTGACCTCTGTATCTTCCTGCTCAATCGCATCAGGCGGACGCCCAGAATTATCAGCATATGTGGCATCTGGCATCATTGAAAACAGTATGCCGATTATCAGCATAATGCTGAAAAGCCTTTTGCTTAGAGTTCTGTTCCCCGCTTTCATGAACACTTTCTTCATGTTAATCTCTCCTTTCATAAAACTTCAGTGTAAGTATGATTTTTTTTTGCAAAAATTAAGAACAAAAAAGAACCTGCAAAAATGCAGGTTCTTAATAAATATCAGAGCTTAAGCTCTTTTGTTCTTTTTGATGACAGCTGACGTAACAGCTGCTGCTCCAGCAATTATAATGTATACATACATCATAATATCTGTTGTATCTCCTGTAACGGGAGTCTTCTCTTCGGTAGAGTCTGCGCTGTTGTTATTATCTGTTTTGACAGTATCATCCATTTTTGTCTCACTATCCTGTGGTGTAACAACATTTACAGTCTCAGGCTTTGTTTCCGGTATAATTTCTGGTTTTACCTCTGGCTTGTTGTCAGGTGCTACAGGTCTCTTCTTTGAATTGTCAATGGTTCTTCTTGAAAGCTCTGCCCCGCATCTTGCGCAATAGATAACTTCATCATGCTTAAGGTCATTCTTGTTCTCAACAACAGGGGCGCTGTACTCATGTCCTGTAGCCTTGATTACTGTTTTCTCAGTATACTCGGCATCATTCCTGCATGTTTGACACTCCCAACGCCTAAATGAAGGGGATTCTTGGTGGCTGCCAAAAGGTATCGGCTGACCAGTTCATTTCTGATAGGTCGTACCCCAAATTAGGGCTGTGCCATCAGCCCTCGTAGAGCAGAACATATAGTTCTCTATGCAGTTTGTCTATTACCAACAAACTCAGTTGAGTTGCAGATATTCATAGCATCCAAAAGGTCTCTATGGATATGGAATCCGCATTTACAAATATAGTTTCTATCATCAGCATGATGGATACTTCCACAGATAGGACATCTCTGGCTTGTGTATGCTGAATCTACATACTCAACGGATATGCCTGCTAACTTTGCCTTATATTCTATAAAGTAAACAACGATGTCATGCCTGCCATGTTGTCCATATCAGCCATATTAACCATGTTGTCTGCATCAAGCATATTATCCATTGCCTTTTATTTCTCTGTTGCACCTCATCGCGTGTTTTGTGCATCTATTTATATCCACATTTTTCTCGATTTTTGTATGACTTTATATACACATTTTTGTTTCATCTTATATAGAAGTTATCTGTACTTTTAAACCCATCGTTTTCTGTTTGTGTATTTCTTATTATCCACAATACATAAAAAACGTGTAGCAGATATTATACACATTTCCGCTACACATTTTTCTGCATTATTACTGCTGCCCTTTTCAGCTGTGCTCTGCCTGTGTATACATATGATACACATTCAACAAAAAACATGTACCATATATATTACACAATCTGCATCCAGCCCTGTTTAAAGCTCTATTTCCTCTTCAGACGATGCGGTTTTCTTCCTTGAATGTCCGGCCTTCTTTGAGGCAGCCTTTTCATTCTGGATATCCTCCTTCTCAACACCTGCTGATATCTGCACTTCCTTCAGTCTCTCAACCAGGGTATGAAGGTCATCCTTTGTCATCTCAACTCCTCTCGGCGAACCGGCAATTCCTTCCCTTCCACCTGCTTCAGGTCCCCAGAGCTCCTGCACGATTTCTCTTGCATCAAGCTGTTTGCCGCCATCTTCAAATGCAAGGGTAATTGATTTAAATTTCTCGTTATAAGTAACAGTTGCAGGAACAATTACATCCTGCTTCGGCGAATAGTATGAAGCTGCACAGAACACTCCGTTTGAATCGAACACTCTCATGTTCTTATCCTCGTATATCAGCTGCTCTTCAACTGCAGTTTCCCTTGCCTGCGCCCATTCCTTTCCATCTGCTATAAGCATGTCATGTTCAGGGGCGTCGATGTCTAAAATGTCATTTATCACTTCATATGCATCTTCAACCTGCTTTGTCACATCGGCAGTTTCGCTGTAACGCTCCCCGGCATGATTGTAGTTATAAGCATAATATGCATTAAGCTTATCCTGAATATCCTTATCAAGCTCATGGATATGATGCACGCCTTTTACATCAATCATTTCGGCTGCTTCCCAGAATCTGTCATCTTCCGGTTTCCTTCCCTGTAAAGCGTATATTCCGCCAAGGGTATCAAGGTCAATATGCGATACAACAACAGTAGCAAATGGTGGAAGCTCAGGAACATCCGGTGTATTACATGGAGCAGGATTGTTCGAACGAGGACCATGATGGGCAAGTGTCACCATTGTTCCTTCAAGGCACTCATCTCCATATTCAGCTTCGACAGTTGCTTCTGCCTTTATGTTTTTAGCTATATCGTATGATGGCGCAAGGATGACTCTCTGGTCTTCACGTATGGCTTTAGAAAGGTCGCCGTTCTTACCAACAACCTTGTATGAGTAAGAATAATTCTGCTGGTTCTGATAGTCGTTTAGCTGTTTTTCCTTTATTAAATCTATGGCTTCTGTTTCTGTACGACAGATAAAAGCATCTGTTTCTGAATAATAATTTTCAAAAGCTTTATGCGCTGTCCTATAAACTATTACTCCTGTTGAATCTTTCTTAACCTCATTGAACATTGCATTGCTCATCTCTTCCGGAGACATTCCTGAATTAATAATATCATTTATTTTATCTGTTGATATACCATTACGAAGTCCATTCATCGCTGCATATATTTGATTTGCGCTAAGCTCCGGTTTTGCATACATACCGACCTGTTCCATTGAAAGACCATTTATAAATCCACGTCTAATTTCAAACATCTGATTAAAATCAAACTCTGGTTTTGCATATGTACCAACCTGCTCAATTGAAAGTTTGTATTCATCTAATCCGTTTTCAATTACCCACATTTGATTTGGATCAAATTCTGGTTTTGCATACATGCTAACCTGCTCAATTGAAAGGCCATTTATAAAGCCGTCTTCAATTAATTTCATCTGGTTAGAATTAAATTCTGGCTTTGCATATACATTGACCTGCTCCATCGAAAGGCCATTCTTAAATCCTCTGCAAATTTGATTCATCTGATAGTCATAAAATTCTGGTTTTGCATACATACTAATCTGTTCAATTGAGAGGCCCTTTTTAAATCCACTTTCAATTTCACTCATCTGAACACAAGTAAACTCTGGTTTTGCGTATACACTGACTTGTTCTATCGAAAGACCTTCATTAAACCCGCATCTAATTTCACGCATCTGGTATTCATTAAACTCCGGCTTTGCATACACACCGACCTGTTCTTCTGAAAGGCCACTCTCAAATCCTGTGCGAATTTGTTCCATCTGAAATCCGTCAAATTCCGGTTTTGCGTATACACTGACTTGTTCTATCGAAAGACCATTTATAATAAATCCATTTATAAATCCACTTATGATTACACTCATCTGATGGCTATCAAACTCCGGCTTTGCATATACACTGATCTGCTCCATTGACAGACCATTTTTTAAACCGTTTTTAATTTCCTCTTTCTGAAAATAACCAAATTCCGGCTTTGCGTACATACTAACCTGCTCCATTGAAAAGCCTTTTTCAAGTCCGTCTCTGATTTCATGCATCTGATCACTGTCAAGCTCTGGCTTTGCATACATGCTTACCTGCTCCACTGAAAGGCCTTTTTTGAACCCATCTCTGATTTCCCGCATCTGATTTTGATCAAATTCTGGTTTTGCATACATATTGATTTGTTCTGCCGAAAGATGATTTTCATATCCTTTTCTTATTTCATGCATCTGGCTTATACCGAATTCTGGCTTTGCATATACATTAGCCTGTTCAATTGAAAGTTTGTACTCATCTAATCCGTTTTTGATCTGCCACATTTGATTTCCATTAAATTCTGGTTTTGCATATACACTTACCTGCTCCATTGAAAGGCCGTTCTTAAATCCGTTTTTGATTACACTCATCTGATGGCTATCAAACTCCGGTTTTGCATACACACTTACCTGCTCTATCGACAGACCATTTTTTAAACCGTTTTTAATTTCCTCTTTCTGAAAAGGATTAAATTCCGGCTTTGCGTACATGCTAACCTGCTCGGCTGAAAATCCTTCTTCAAATCCATCTTTGATTTCGTGGATTAAATCTTCACTAAGTTCTGGTTTTGCAAACATATTGATTTTTTCGATTGAATAATCTCTGTTGAGTGCAATTCCAATTTCTTCCACCTGGACATCGCTGAACTCTGGATTTATATACGGATTAATCTGCTCCATTGAAAGACCTCTCTGAAGTCCTTTTTTAATCACTTCCATTCGATGATTGTCAATTTCAGGTTTTGCATATAAGTTAACCTGTTCCATTGAGAGATTGTTAATAAATCCAGATATAATAACGTTCATCTGTCCAGTATTAAATTCTGGCTTTGCGTATACGGCAATCTGCTCCATCGAAAGGCCATATTCAAGTCCATCTCTAATTTCCCACATTTGAACTCTGTCAAGCTCTGGTTTTGCACACATAATAACCTGCTCGATTGAAAGTCCACTTCTTAATGCGTCTTTGAGTACTTCCATCTGCTTATTGTTAAATTCCGGTTTTGCATATACACTAACCTGTTCCATTGAAAGTTTGCATTCATCTAATCCGTTTTCAATTTCCCACATTTGATTTAGATCAAATTCTGGTTTTGCATATGCTTTGACCTGTTCCATTGAAAGCTTATTTCTAAAGCCGTCTTCAATTAATTTCATCTGGACAGAATTAAATTCTGGCTTTGCATATACATTGACCTGCTCAGCTGAAAGACCGGCTTCATATCCTTCCCCAATTCTATACATTTGAAAATCATTGAATTTTGGGTTTGCATACGAGCTGACCTGTTCAATCGACAGGCCTCTCTCAAGTCCGTCTTTGAGTACTCCCATCTGATCACTGTTAAATTCCGGTTTTGCGTATACACTGACCCGCTCCATTGAAAAGCCACTTTCAAATCCCATTCTTATTTTACGCATCTGACTTTCGTTGAACTCTGGCTTTGCGTACACATCAACCTGCTCTTCTGAAAGTCCGTTTTCGAAGCCATTCTTAATCTCATTCATCTGATCTTCAGTAAAGTCTTTATATTTCTCTTTCTGTTCTGGTGTGAATTCGTTCATTTATTGCCCTCCTTAAAAGATTTCGCCGCACGACTGCCGTGCGGTCTATCATAAGTATGTTAGAAAGAAAAATATCGAAAAGCATGTTTATATGGAAAGCTATCCGCCAGTGCAAAATCTGACATACTTTCCATATAAGAAGAAAATAGGAGGATATACGAATGTTTAATCTATTTAAGAAAAGATCAGAAAAACCGGTGCTTCCCGCAGGAAAAATGATGTCAAGGGATGACATTATTGCGTTTCTCAAGACTTCTCCTAAAAAGTTTCTCGAATTCGAGGAGTTCTACAAAACAGAGATACTGCCACACGATGTGCCGTCAGATGCAGACACATTTCTTTTAAATGCAAAGCAGGCAGCGGCTTTTGGCAGAAAACCTGTTTCAGACGCTGACCTGTCAGAACTTGAAGACCGCATAGTATCAGAGCTTTATGCGCTTACAGAAATCAACGTGTACAGCGGGCATGGTCTTGTAAATATGACAAAGAAGGCTGACGGCATTACACCCGACTGCAGCCCCGTTACGCTTCACGAGGTTATGGCGGTACCTGAAATTGTCCGGCCTGACCTTACCGGAAGACTCATGCACCGCTATGTTAATGGCAGTTCTGGAGAGGCATCGCTTGCACTTCTTTTAAAAATCAAAGCGACAAAGGATAAAAACCTTAAAAGGCAGATGTATCATTGCTTCAGACAGGGACTTGAGATTGCCGATGTCGATGCCCTGCAGTATGCCATTATTAACACAAACGCAAATTCAATAGGGCACTGGCTTCCGGCGCTTGCCACAGCAAATGCAGACAAAGATTTTTTCAAAATCCCAAAGACCACTTATGTGAAGCTGCCGGTTACAATGCTTGAGCTCACGAAAACCGATTATATGTCTCTGACCCAGACTACAAAAAATATTGTGGACAAATGGGCCATGCGCGCATTTTCTCTTGATGAGTCAAAGGATTATTTCGTAAAGAATGGCGTATATTCAAACAAGTTCGATTTCAGAAACTGCCATGTATGCGGTGAAAAGGAAGTGAAAGAGCTTGGAGAGTACCTGCTCTTCATCCACTTTGCAGCCTGCCAGATGGCTTCGCCACTTAACTGCCCATGCATATACGGACCCGGCACAACGACTGAATGGGTGGTACGTGAGTTTATCCCTGACAAGGAAAACTGTCCTGTTATTTACAAAGGCTTGCCTCTTCACACTGAATACCGGGTATTTATTGACTGCGACACTGACCGCATTCTTGGAATCCACCCATACTGGGATCCGGAAGTAATGGAGAAGCGCTTCGATGAGCACAGGGATGACCATGACGAACATGATGCTATTGCATACAGGGCTTATGAAAACACGCTCATGGAAAAATACGAGAAGAACAAAGACCTTGTGAGCGGAAAAATAGCCGAGCTTCTGCCCGACCTTAATCTTAAGAGGCAGTGGTCGCTTGACGTGATGCAGAACGGCGATGATTTCTGGCTTATCGACATGGCACTTGCCGAACAGTCTGCCGGATACCTAAAAACCGTAAAGCTGGCTGACAGGAGACCCTCAAAGGAAAACTGGATTCCTGAAATTTAGACACTAAAAAAGAAACTGTAATTGGCAATGTCATTAAGTCAAGCACTTGACAGCAAAAATTAAAAGACAGTCATATTCCAATCAACGGAAAAACGACTGTCTTTTTTCTTAAATTTTATCTGTCTTATTGTACTTATTGATGTATTCCTCTAACGCCTTTTCGACTGTAGCAGTCTTAGAGAGCTTCGTATCAACAATGAACTTTTCTGGTTTATCCGATATGGATTTATAAATTTATTAACCATTGTGTATATTTTCCTCCTGTCGAATATCCTAACTTAGTGTAAATCATCTCTAAGTATATTTGCGACCGGAAACACCTTCATTGTATCTGCAAATGCTTTATAAAAAGTCTCTCCAGTTCCTATTACAAATGAATTTTCATCATCTCTAACAATAGTTTGTTCAAGGTAAGCATCTACTTTATCAGCGCAACCAATGATTAAGACCTCAAACATTTGTTGCTTTGCACAAGCACCAAAACCATCCATATGTGCGGCCATACAGTGAGTCACCTGAGTAATAACAGCTTTAACATAATCTTTTGATACCGAAATATCATTATCTGTATATGCTGTTTCGAGTTTCCCAGCAACATAAATAGCTCCTTCAAATCCATGTCCTAACAAAGCTTGATTCATTGAAAGTGTATTCTTATTTGAAAATTCTGTTTGACTTTCATAATCAAATAATTTCCCGACATCATGCATTAAGGAACAGAATTTAATCATATCCAAGTTTACTGAATTTCCGTAGAACTCTCCTAATCTAATGGCATTTAATGTTACATTACAAGTATGTACAATCAAGCCTCCAGCATAATTATGATGTTGCCAATCTGACCCCTTTACTGTAAGGAAAATTTCTTCATTTTCTCTTAATATTTGTAATGCTACCGTACTTAAAACATACTCATTGATACTTTTAGCAATTTCCTTACAGTACTGAAATGCTAATTGTGGCTTTGTTATACGTTTGTTTTCCATAAATATTTCTCCTTTTGCCTTTTATTTTTATTACACACATAGTATGATATTTTTTTTATTTTTCCTTTCACGGTTTAATCTCTTTTGTTTTTCCGTATGCGAATACAATACTGCCCTAGTCTCTCCAGTCCTGCCTTCCCTTTAAAACTTCCCGTGTATAATTCTTTATTTCTTTAAGTGTAAAATTGTCTATTGCCATCTGTCTCAACAGTCTTCTGTTTTTTCCTGATATTCCTTTTACTCCCGCATCTTTTAGAAATTTTATCAGTTCCTCTTTCCAAAGCAGCTCCAGCAGCGACTCTGCGTCTACGTTCTTATTTTCTTTAGCTGCGCGTCTCATTTTGATTTTACAGCCGCTGTCATCTTTACATACAACATACACACCCCAGTAGTCTGGAATATATTTTTCGATATCATCCTTAAACTTTTCTCCTACTACTATTGAAATCGCATCGAATGTTTTATCGTAACACTTTTGCTGCAGCGCAAGGCGTTTTAAAGTATCCGCATCGCTCTTGATTTCATATCCGCACAATCTGTCATTTGCAACTGCTACATCAACTCTTGCATCTCCATCGCATACAGCCAGCTCCTCTATAACCCTGTAATCACAGGTGTTGGCTCTATTCAATTCGTTAATTAATACTGCACGCATATCATTATCTTTCAACATGTCAGAATCTCCTTAAGTATTTTACCATCGTCTTTTTCAAAAAGAATATCAGAAATAATTTCATGTTTCTAACGTAGCATATAACGGCGGTGCTGCTCTTCATGGCTTCGCATGCGGTATGTCTCTCCGTTCTTCTGCGCATCTGAGACGGCAAATCCCATTTCGGCATATACCCTGTCCTGCACGCTGCGCAGTATTCTGTATGCTTCGTCCGCATCGGCAAGGTTTTTCATGAATGTAAAATCATCGTCATATCCTCCCTGCCAGCATTTTTTCTTCGTAACCAGCTCGATCTGCTTTGTCTGGCAGATGCCTGAAAACGCTGTCTCAGCCAGGTTTATATATATGATTTTTTTCATTTCAATTTTTGTTGTTTTAAGACATTTTATATAGACACCCCTATCAGTAATGATGTATTTCGTCAGCAACGCCTCAGTGGCAAAACCTAAAAAAACCATCACATATATCGCAGCAGGCGCCAGATACAGACACAGCATGAACACTGAAAATTCTGCATCCACTCCTTTTTCAAGATTTTCCCATGTTTCAGCCAGATTATTTCTGTTCACGAACAGCCATACAGCTGCAGCTAACAGGAAAAAGTTTATAATCGCACTCATAAGAGCGGCTTTCATATTCTGTCTTCCTGTCCACAATATTTTTTCTCCATTCATCTGCATTTTCTCCTATACATTTCTAACAATTCCAAACACCACCAGTATCGTTACTACCACATACAGCAAGGTATTTTCCGTCCTGCTCCACACGCACCTTTTGTCAAAAAACCAGCATACATACATCTTTCCGATGAAATATCCGATAACCGGCTGAAGCAGATACAATGCCGGATTAGCAGCATATGCCTGCGCAAAATCAAGCTGCAGCTCCGCTACAAGCATATGTGTTATCCCGCATCCTGGGCATTTAAACTCAGTCAGCGTCCTGAACATGCATGGAACGGCAAAGAAAAAGCGGGCTGCCAGATAATAGGCAAAGCCCGCTGCCAGTACCATGGCGCTTATTCCCAGTTTCTTAAGCTTCTGTAGCATGCTCATTAACTGCACTCTGCATGATGCAGTAGTTTACGATTCCAAGACCGATAGCCTGAAGAATGATAAACAGGACGGTATGCGACTTGTCTGCGCTGAGCCTGTCCATCTTGCATCCCATCTTGTATGCCCAGAACCATCCGTAGATTCCACAGGTGATGATAGTAAGAAGCAGAACCATGCCCCCTCCTGTCTGATAGCTGTCATCCGGAGTAAGTGCACACATGTCATTGTTGAGCTTCACGAGCCAGTAGAGGCCATAGATTCCACAAGTCAGCAGTGTAAATATCACTGCAAGTGCGATGTTTCGGTTTTTGATCATATTTTATCCTTTCCGGGCCTTTAAGAAGCCCCTTTTATTCTGCCGCACTGGCGGCTTCAACAGGTATTTATCTGTCTGATATAAGTATGATTTATTTTTTATAAAAATCTTGATATGTATTTTTCGGCTGTTTTTATGTCCTCCGTATTAATAATCTCTGCCTCTGCAGTAAATTCATATTCCGAATATACCGTCCAAAGCCTGTATTTCCCGTTTTTCGCTTTTGTGAATACTGCAGCATAGCGGACGCCGTTATCCGGACATTCAAATGTATATACTGCGCATTTATCATCTTTTATCTTGGATGCATGGCTGTATATATACGTTTTTGTTTCAATGCTCTTTAAGATCAGGTCTTTTTTCGTCTTTATCCATTTAAAATTACTCGGCAGCAGTTTCTTAAGCCCATTGAATGCTGAGTCTTTGGGTACTGCAAACTTTGGTGTCTGCATGCTTATGTCTTTATACTGCGCCTTTTCATACGCTTTCACAAAATCTTCAGCCGAGTCAAAATCCATGGTGGCTTTCTGTTTTGTGCGCATCATCATGCTTATGTATTGATGCACAAATTTATCCACATCCGTTTTCATGTTATCTGCGCATCCATCAGGTACAAATTTCTTTGCAAATTCTTCCTTTATGTCATCTGCCATTCCTTTTATCCGCACATTGTATGAAGTCATCGCTGTCAGCACACTCTCTACGATGCTGTATGTTCTGTTTTTATTCTCCGTTATGTCTATTCCATACATGTCAATCATGTCATCCGGCGTAAGGTCTTTTAATGCAGTAAGGCTGTCCCTGTACTTTTCCTCAACCTTTGGCAGCGCGGTCATTATGATAAAACACAGCCTTCTGTCATTTTTATTCCAATCAGCAAAACGCGCCTTCTGGTAATGCGCCTTTACCGCTTCATCATATGACATTGCGGCAGTAAGCTCATTCGCTGCAAGCTTCGGAAGACCTGACACAGCATAATCGTCAAGGCTTGGCAGTACATCTTTCCATGCGTTCTTTTTCATCTTAATGAACTGGTTTATGAAAAACATGAACATTTCTTTTATCGCAGGCGAGTCTGTAAAGGCAACGCCTAATTCCTGAAGCTGCATTGGTATCCATTTTTTATTCCGTTTTACATACATATTCATGTCGGCAGTTATGAGGTATTCCTTCACAGTCTGCGGGGTTTCGCGTGGACTTACATAGAAATCACTGCCTACCCCATTTGCTGCACGAAAACTTTTTTTTAAATGAAAGCCATTATAAAATGAAAATTCAAGGCGCACTCCGCTTAACGACATGTCATAGAGAACTTCTGTCACAGGCACGTATATTGTCATGGCTGTCGCTCCGTCAGCATATGCCTTTCCCATCTTTTCCCTCAGTCTGCAGAATTCCACATACGACTTCACATCGTCAATATCATAACAGTAAAGTGCATTGTCGCAGTGATATAACATCTTAAATCCTGCAGCTTTTTCAATGTTATCTGCTGCCTTTTTAAAGCCCTTCACAAAATTCCTTATATCGGGATATGTGCGCTCTATGATTCTAAGGCACACCTCGTTATAATTCCCTCTTTTTATGAGCTTTTCATTTAGTATGATGTTATCATGTGATATTCCGTATGTTTTGTATCTTTCTATTCTGTCAATAAATTTACTGCAATTTTTGAAATAACACCGGTCTCCGTCCAGGGCTTTTATGTAAATATCCAGATATATGCATATATCGTCCATTCCGCATCCTCTTTCTTTAGCATCATGCACAATGTCAGGAATGCGCCATTTGGACTGTCCAAGCCCCGGGACGTTCACCGTTCTTCTCACAATCAGGTCTATCTCGTCCCATGTAAGCTCCATCGCCGCAAGCTGCATTACCAGCCAGCGCATGTTGTACGTGCTTCCATATCTTTTTTCACATTCTGTTATGTACACCATTGCTGCATATGTTTTTTCAAAATTATCCGGTATGTATATTTCCTCGCATTCTTCCACGACATATATGAGCATGTCGGCGTGTTTTGCCAGATCAGCCTGATCTTTGATGTAAAAACGCATGAGCTTATACAGCTTCTTAAGTTCAGCAACATTGTATCTGCTCAAGCCTTTTTCATCATCCTCGAATATTTTTACAAGTTCAGGTATAAAACCTTGATTTTTAGCCTTTTCCAGCAGTTTCTCTTGTTCTTTTAACATAAAAAATCCTCTTTTCTATCTATGATCTATATCTATATAGAGTATGATATTTTTATTCCGGCAACGGTCATATTTTTCGCTATTCGTACAGAAATGAAAATGTACGAATAGCTTTTTGCAGGAACAAAAATCATACTTTCCAGGATAAAACGGGAGGTGATGTCATGAGAAAAGAAGAGAAAAAGCTCTTTATGGCAGAAAAAGATGCGGCATCTGCATCAGGCTGCATAAAAAGGGAAACTGTCTGTATCATAAAAAGAAAATCTAACAGCAGCAGTATCTTCGGTCCGTATCCGTTCAGGATTAACATGAACGGCATGGAAGAATACAGAAAACAGTACGCTAAATGGGAAAAATACGATATAGCACTAATGGCCGCGACAGCAGCTGCCGCGGTAATAGCGGCCCTTATGCTTATCATTTCCACGTTGGCATTTCTGTTTTTCGTTAACAGCTCAATAAAAGCAGGCGGCATATGCCTGACACTGATGGTCCTGTCGGTTGTCATCCTTGAAGCTGCGAATTGCTGTTGCCTGCAGTCGGCGACGGATGCCAGAAAATCCTCTCTGCATGACGGAATGGAAGATTTTCTTAGCTTTCTGGGTGAAACCGATTCAGGGTATGTGGTATCTGTGAACAAAAAGCATACTGTATGCATTGCGTCGGGATACAAAAGTGTAACCATCCACAAGGTCAACATTGTATATGCAGGAAACAATGATGCAGGTATCTGGTTCTGCTACGCGCCCAAACAGAGAAGACCGGACGGATTTCTGCTGTGCCTGCCCAAGGGGCTTGAGGACTGCTGATGTATCCTGAAGAAAAAGAAAAAGCAGAGAGCAATGCGATTTTATATAGAAAGCCGTTTTTCAGTATAAAATCTGTCATACTTATAATAGAGCTATGGAAAAAAGGAGAACTAAAAATGAAGTATTATTTATTCGATACCGCTCCGTGGGAGATATTTTACGATATTTCAGCCCGCACAGACGCTGAAGCCATCAGAAGTTTTGTTCATGCATACCCCGGAATATATTCCCACATGGAGAAATTCGACCAGAAGCTGCACAGGCCTGCAGGGCACACGTCGGCGATAAGCGACGGCAGCAGTCTGTATGTGATTCACACAAAAAACGGAGAGCTTGAACTCTGGCAGGCTGGAAACAGGGTTTCAGACATAACAGGATATATCATCCCCGGCGCGTATCATATAAGAAGAATAGGTACATTCATTCCGGATGAGCCGGATATTGCAGCAAAAAAAGGACATTCAGGAGAAAATTAGTAAATGCCACTTGTAAAAGAAAAATAGGAGAAAACTATGTCGAGAGGTAAAAGTGAGATAGAATTAAAAGTAGAAGAAATGAAGCTGCAAATAAAGGCAGATTTGGATGCATACATAAAAGGCTGTGTATCATTGCAGAAAAATGCTGTTAATTATGACAATATGGTACTTGAAAACGCAATTCAACAAATTGAACATCTCAAAAGAGAAGTTGACAGATTGATATAATATTTTTTTCGCATCACCTGAAGTGTCAGGATTCCACGAACTGAATCCCCTAAGCATTCCTGCAAAAGGGATAGCGGCCGCGTGAACGGCCCCGGCAGGTGGCGGACAGCTTATTTTT
>OGXJ01001006.1_pt1 | contig 21688 bp, 20 predicted proteins | sample 1576231 | NCBI WGS metagenome assembly OGXJ01 (sample SAMEA3541539, study PRJEB24748) | human gut metagenome | biome: human gut; feature: human-associated habitat; material: faeces | place: China | collected 2012
GGAATACTTCTAATTTGTGCGTTTCTCCGTTTGGGGATTCTATTATATAAGCAGTCATAATATCAAAGTTTAAAGGAATGCCGGGAAACCGCCCGGCGCGGTGGAATGTTTGTATTATTCGTTTATGTTATGCAAATTACAGTTCCAAACGTGTTAGGGAATGAACCGTCTTTGTTAAGGCTAACAATAGATATATTATCCCCGTTATCCTTTATTACATAAACTATAAGTTTTCTAAATCCATATAACCCAATATGATATAATATCTTTTTCTCCATAAATTTAAAATTTGTCTGATTGATCGTTTTTATTTATGAAGTCTTTTAATTTTTTGGGATCGGTGCCAGAGATAAACACCACGGCACCGAATAAAAGCAGCATTAAACAAAACATAGCTTATTATTAATAAAGTGTTGCACGTTCGTATAAACTTTGCGATATAATGCCATCTTTACAAAGTCCGTCTTTATATTCTCCGAAAGCTATATTAAAATCCAGTTTAAAAGAATGTTTCTTTTTGTTGGCTTCTCTTTCAAATTCGCCTCCGAACTCTTTGCAGAACACCCAAAAAGATCGGCGTAACTCTTTTTGATTGGTTATCGTATATTTTGCCATGGCTATTTCATTTTAAAAGTTATGCCAGCAGGCAACAAAGAACGGTTAACACTGGAAACGAATTTATTAAAATCGTTCTCCGTTACTTTTGTTTCGTAGTCTTTCCAATTAAAAACAAGCTCGTTACTATGATCGTAATATATCACATTACAAACTGATAACCCGGCATCAAGAACGGCCAGCATAACTCGCTTTTCATTTTCGGCCTTTTGTTGTTTCTTTTTGCAATCGTTAATTATTTCAGCGCGTTTTTTCTCGTATGCTTTGCGCTTTTCTTCGTCTTTTCGCGCTTGTACAGCTTCAGGACGATAATAACCCTCGTTTATTCTGTTAGTTATAGTTGTACGTTCTTCATCCGTTAATTTCAAAGTAAAACGTTCATTTTCCGGCTTATATGGGTTTTCCCATATTTGCCCGGTTAACTCTTCCAGCTTTTTTATAGCCTCGTTAGATTCTCTTTTCCAGCGTTCAACGATACCAAGCGTATAAAGAAGGTATTTAAAGTATTGTTTATCTTCTGCCTGATAAAGTAAATTATACTCCGTTTCTGTAATACGCAAATAGTTAATTGCAGTTTCTTTGCTGCTGTTTGTAATATGATAAAACCCGTTTTCAACTGGGTACATTGGCGCGCCGTAATGATTAGACAAATGAAGATCAACGAACATTTTAAACTGTGGGAAACGCTTTAGTATTTCTTCATGGCAGCAACCACCAGCACACCAAACGAAACGCCCGTTTTTGCGTTGTTCGTAAATATCCGCCGTTATACTCCAATCGCATATATTATTTTTGCAATCATCAGCCAGTAATATTTTAACATTGATTTCAAAGGTTGTCCCGGCTTGAATATATCTTTTTGATACTGTGTAACAAAGTCTATTTGTAGTAGTCATAATACAAAGTTTTAAAGGGTGAATAATGAAAAGTAAGAAGTAACCCGGAGCCATGACAACCCCGGAAAAATAGTTATTATTAGAATTTAGAAAGATATTCCACGCATCCGATAATATAGGCCGCGTGTTCTCTTGCCGCTTGTTCTTTTTCTTGCTTGGTTGCGGTCTTATGATCCTGATCGGAAAGCATTTTAGCCGCCATCCGGACGATCTTTTTCATAGTAGAACAGTTTGCAAGATATTCAACGGAAGGAGTTAAACCGCGGTTTACTTTTTTCAAGAGTGCATTTTGCAGCCATTCAGTAAGCGCGTAAATATCGCGAGAATTGCGAATATAGATAATTAATAAATCTGTGTTCATAACGCAAAATTTAAAGGGTGAAACTTGGTTTGTCTTTGTTTTTCCCTTAACTTTGCGTTATCACTGTGGAAGGTGATCCGATAAACGCAAAGTTTAAAGGGAGGCCGGGAAGAGTCGCCAAACTCGACCCGGTTTTTTATTAATATGAAATCTTTTGAATGCGATCAAAAGGAATTAATAACGCTATATGTTTATCTTGATAGTGAATCAGTTCAAAACTATTTGCCGTTGATAGTCTTATAATAGCGGCTTTTTTCGCCGTTTCTTGAAACACATCAAAATGAACCTTCAAACGGTTGCAACAGTTTGTGCCCTCTGGGGCTACATGTACGGCGTTTAGCGTTACATTTTTGTTTTGTAAGTTTAGTAATACTTCCATGATCTTATATTTTAAATTAAACACTCAACCAAGAAGAAGTAAAAGCGGAATTTGTGGAAGGTGATCCGGTCTTTTATCTCCTTTTCTGTATTACAAAGATACGAATAATATTTGTAATACAAAACAAAATGTACTTTTATTTTTAAGAAAATGCTCCGTTTTTACATTTATTAATATTGATATAATATATTGATTATCAATAAATTAATAAATAATATGATGATAAATATAAAGTATTTAAGAAGTAAGGAAATATTTATAGAAAATAGGTGTTTAAATACGCTTATTTGCTTTATTTATAGCCTTTGTTTAACTTTGTAGCAAGTTACAGAGCGCGAGACGCCAATATAATAAACCCTTTTATATCGTTTTATATGGTGTATAGTAAGCGCGTAACAGATTTACAGCAAATTTATCAATTAACCCCGGATGATGTTTTCTTTTGTATGCTTGTAGCATCCGGCGCCAGTCGTGGCGAAGCATACGCAACTATATTTAGACCACGATCTACAAAGATAGAAACAGCGCAACGCGGAGCCGCCCAACTTGCAAAGGATAAACCCGGCATTAATAAACTAATACGGTCTTTTGAAGATAACCGCGCCGCCTTCCTTCCTGACAATGATAGCCCCAAAAGCAAGAAGAAAAAGAAAAACACAGAAACAGAAGAGGAAGAAAAAGCCGGAAATGTTGTACAATACCGAGATAAAGACGCTGTTTTATCAGGTCTCGAACAAACTTTGCCTTATTTGAGGGGCAAAGATCGTGCAGATGTATTAATGAAAATAGCCGATTTACAACAGATGAAGAAGGACGAAAATACAGAAGAAGAGGAAACAGTACATTATTATTTGCCTTTGCAGTGTTATAGATGCAGCCTTTTTATAGCTGATCGAGCAAAGCGGAAAGCAGAAGAAGCGGAAAAGCCGGATAATATTTAATATTATAGGTATAATATAAAGAGAATCAAGGCAAAGCGCGGCTTTTCTCCTTCTTTGCTGGTCAACTGGATAATGAAAGCAGGGAGGGCCCCCCCCCCGGCTACCCAAGACACCAAGCATGTTTCAATCCCGGTCAAGATTTTTATTTTTTTTTCTTTTTTGGAGCCAATAATGGATGTTTTTAAGGCTTTTCCAATGATAAATTACAAAAGTGAATGTCCGATGTATAGTTTTACTTCTGAAAATGTATAGTATATGTATAGTTTACTTCATAACTATACATGTGTAAATCATTCATTATTAGGTCAATGGAAATTTAATGTATAGTATGTATAGTTTATATGTAAATTGCGTATGGGAAAAAAATATATATAATATGGTTTGCATAAAAAACTATACATACTATGCACTATTTTTCCATTGATTTGTATTTCAATATGTTATATATGTATAGTTGCCTTTAAAACCCTACATAAACCATACATATCAGAGAGAATGTTCCATCTGTATTTCCTATTGAAATAGAGTAGTTATCCTTTGTTTATCAATATTTTGCGATTATTGGTCTTCAATGATGCAACGAATAAAAACATGGCAAAAAGACTTCAAAAAAGCGTGTTTATTCTATATTTTAAGTAGAAAATAATAGTATTTATATGGTAATTATGTAGAAAATAAGCTATATTTGTGGCATAAAACACTTGAAAAATAGCATAAAAACAGTAGAAATGCTTTGTTTTCGGGTATAAAAACGGTGGTATGAATAAGTTTGAGTCTATATTGTTTGATTATGGGCGATACGTTTTTGTTTCTGTGTTCAGAAAAGCGCAGGAAGAGGAAAGATATGAAGATTGTGCGGTGATGCGAGATATTATGCAAAAATATCATATACCTTGTGACACATCTTTAGAGGACTGGCGTACTGATTTGTGGCGATTTGGATATTCAGGAGATGTTGCTATAAATAATCTGTCAGTATATATGGTTGAGGCCTTAACCCGTGCCGGGTATTCAAATTCATAGATTGTACATGGAGAAGGGAAAGTATAGGAAGTTGTTAAATGAGGTCTTCGGGCTTATGAAAGGCGAGAAACTGGATGCCGCCTTACAAGAGTCCAAAAGTGCAGCGCGTGTTGACGCTGTGCAGGACTTGATGCGTGCAGCCATTATACGATCTTCGATTTGTAAGTTCAATGGTACGCCTTACTATTTCAGTGGCCGAATATATGAAGAGATGGCATGGGATGATTTTGGCAATCTGATATATGACTTGATGCGTAAATGCAAAATGCCCAATGGTGATTATTCCCGTGTGGAGGGTGTACTGAAAGTCTGTAAGCGTGTGGTGGCAGGAAAAGCCTTGAAGCCTGATAATGCCATTGTGGTGTTCAATAACTGTGTGTTTGATATGAGTGCTCGCCGTGCGCATTCTTTCAACAGCCGTTGGGTACAGACTACATGCGTTCCCTATGACTACAAGCCGGAAGAGCATGTCTTTCTTTGGAGAATGTTCCTGGATGAAGTTTTGCCGGACAAAAACATGCAAAAAGTTTTGCAGGAGTTTCTTGGAAGTATTTTTGTTGACCGGCGTGTGGCGAAAATGGAAACTATGCTTGTTCTTCGTGGCTCCGGCTCCAATGGCAAAAGTGTAGTCTTTGAAACGATCATGGGCATACTTGGCCGGGAGAATGTCAGCAATTTCGGCATAGGTGCATTGATTACTGGAAATGAGAGAAAAAAAAATATCGCTTTCATTAATGGCAAGCGGTTGAACTACTGTTCTGAAATACAAGCGTTAGAGTTTGGTAAGGATAGTGACACGTTGAAGAGCCTTATCAGTGGTGAACCTACCGAAGCCCGGCCTATCTATGGCGATAACTTCACTGCTTACAATATTCCTCTGCTTATGGCAAATGCCAACCAAATGCCGTATTTGAAAGACTGGAGCTATGGAATGAGGCGGCGTATTTGCATTATTCCCTTTGAGGTGGAGATACCCAAAGCCCGGCAGAAAAAAGAACTGTCACGGGATTTGGAGGCCGAATACCCAGCTATATTCAATTGGATATTGGAAGGACGTGACCGTTTTATCGCCAATGGTTATAAGTTGACAGACAGTAAGGAGCTTGAAAATGTCATGGATGAATATCAGTCGGAAAGTAGTACCGTAATGAAGTTCATGTATCAAATGAACTATCTGTGCCGCTATGAGGAAATTGCCGATATTGAACCCAAATGGATGTCTTCGGCCATTCTGTACCGGAAATATTGCAAATGGTGTAGGGACAATAATGCCAAAGAAGAGAATGTGACAGTATTCGGACGTATTCTTTCGGAAGCCGGTTATCGTAAAAAAAGAACCCCGAATGGTCAGGTGTATGGTTTGTATGGAACAGCCTTGACGGAAAAACTCTATTATGAGAAACGGGAAGACCTACGGGGTAACTATAAGCAAAGGATCGCTAAACCGGTTTATCAAGATGGCAAACGATACGCTTATACCCATGAAGGGCTTGCGGCCTGCTTGTCATTGAGCATTTATCAAGTCCAGCGTTTGTTCCGGGAGAAGAAACTGGAGGGGACGTACCACATGGAGAAGAGAACAACTGTTTTTGACTTGGACGCTGTGGAGAAGATTATCAAACAATTAAAAATAAGAACCAAATAGTATGATCGCACCGGATGAATTTGCAGAGGTTATTGAAAAAATAGATAACCTACGGGGAGCATTGGAAATCCCTATGCCAGCTGGATTTCATGTAAATCAAATGAAGCGTGAGCTTGAAGAAGTATCAGACAAATTAAAACGGATTTACGTTGAGGAAGAAGACGAAAATCCATGGGAGGAATAAGCATGGCAGTAAAATTTAGACACAAGGAAACGGGATTGTTCTTTTGCAGGGCAAAGGGATTATCCCCTTCAAGAAGAGATTATGACAAACTTGGAGAAGAAGGTATTTTTAGGAAAAGGCATTTGTCTAAGCGAGGAAGAATCTACGAAAGCGCAACTGAAAATCAGAAACGGGATTGGATTGGTAAGAAACATGCAGATGAATTTGAAATAGTAAAAGTATGAAAAATATGAATCACATAGAGTTAAGTGTTGAGCTGATGTCTATTCTTCGGGCCTTGAACTATTCATGTGAATTGAAGACAATAGAAGGTAAGAGCATTGTAATGGATATAGCAGTGCAAGGAGAATTGTCTGTCAGACACCAAAAAATGATTGAAATGCTTCTTGGTGGATTTCTCTCTGAATTTTATTGGGTAAATGGGAAGCATCATATTTATATCAGAGAAGAGTGCAAAGGGCTTCTTCCTGATGATGATAGGTATAGTTGCTTGATTTATGAAATGAATAAAGTATCATCGGATGAAGAACGTATAAACTCTTACGGTAAGGAATACTTTTTTAATCTTGGAGATAGATTTGAACGTAAATTAAAAATAGGATTATGAGCAAAAAAACAAATGGTATTCAGGTAGGTAACTTTATTGTTACGAGGGATAATGGTAGTGAACATGACTGGATCAGTATTAAGGCAGTGTCAGGTTTTTGGAGTATGCGTTTTCGGGATGATAACGGAATGTTTTCCCGGATTCGGGAGTTAACCAACAATAAGGAACTTCGTGAATATTTGGAAACATGGATCAAAGTATGTTTCCTTATTAGTAATGCAACCCCTGACGTTAAGTTTATGGAAGAGTTTTTTAAAAGCTATTCTGATCTTACCGAACGGCTACGAGGCTTGCAGCAACCAGTATCACCGGAAGATGATGCCAAGATACTGGAAGAAGAGAGAAACATGAATAGTATCAAGGAAGGTATTAAGGAGGAACATAAAAATGAGGGTACCGACTGATAAGGAAATTGAAGAGGCCAAAGAATACCTCCGTCAACGTCTGGATGCGGAGCTATCCATGCGTACCAATCTTCAAATTGTAATGATCGAGGCGGCAAAGCAAATTATAGATATTTCATACCGGTACAAGATCAGCCCTGAACTATTCCGTTTTTCAGCAAACAGACAGTTGCAGGAGGAAGTGGATGCCATTATTTTATCCCTTCTTGAAATAATTGAAGACTATACTTATACTTTGGCAGTAGCGACACATGAGGATAATAAGGATGCAATCATAACATGTATAACGCGAGAATCATACGGCAAAACCTTCACACAACGTGCAAGAGAATATGTTGACCGGTTTTCAAAGGAGGTTGAAACGGCCATTGCCGCCGGATTACTACTGAACCTTTCCAAAGACAAATTACTTTCATCTATCAGGCAGTCGGTAAAAACGCCATTGCTTAATGAGCATGTACAGAGAGCTATTTCAAAGGGTTATCCGATTATTTCAAGACTCGGTGTTCAGGAGTCTTTTGGAGTAGGACGTACTGTAAGCTCTTGGACTGCACTGTCAGATTTGACGGAGTATGCTGTGGCAGAGGGTTGGATGAAGCATTGGGAATTGCAGGCTAAAGCCTGTGGAGCCGTAGGGTTCTTTGTCATGCGTGGCAGCTCCTATCCTTGTAACATTTGTGACGATGAAGTCGGATTTCATGTGGAATGGGACAAATTACCACCGTATCACGGTCATTGTAAATGCTTTGCCGTTCCCGTATCAGCAATATAATTATTTAACATACTAAATATCAGAATATTATGTTTGGATTATCATTAATCAGCACAAAGAAACTCAATCATCTTGCATCAGAATGCAGCAAACTGGCTATTGCCAATGTTGAGCTTTCAAAACAAAATGCGACACAATCTAAAACTATTATGGAACTTACTGGAGAAGTCCGGGTGCTAAATTCTAAAATCCTTCTGAATGAAAGTATCAATGATGATCTGCAAAAGAAGCTTAACCGGAAATATCCTCGAAAGCCTTATAATAAAAAATTGTATCGAAAGTAGTGTCATATTCAATTCATTCATTACATTTGCAATGTAGAAGCTGACTTGTTATAACACAAGCTTATCAACCAAATTGTTGAAAAAGTAAAGCCTCTGTCTATTTTATGTAGGCAGAGGCGGCTTTTCCTAATGTATAGTTACATTGGATTCAGAGCGCGGAGTACGGGATTGCTTTCGCGCTCCGCGTTGGTACAGATCATTTTGCATTACCCTCTTTATTTTCATTTTTCTTGATTTTCAGTTGATATAGCAAGTCAGCTTGTTGCTGTTCCTTATATTCACGCATGATACGATCCCATTCATTGTTTTTTCCATAGCCGGATTCTTCCGAGCCGGTTTCTTTTGATAAAATACCGGCACCGACTAATTGTACCAAGTTCGATACCAATTCGGCTGCATTTTGGTGGACGTATGGAACTGCCCACGAAAAAATTTTCAAATTGAGGAATTTGGTAAGTTGGCCTTTTTCTGTTCCATATCCGTGCAGGAACAGCCGTTTCATTTTGTCTATTGATTCGTCAAATTCCTTGCAGTCAATCATGGCTTTTTCCAAAGATGGTGAATAGATCAGCTTGATAGCAACACCCGGTAAATCTCCTGACTTTACTTCGGGAGGCATGACAACAAAACTCCCCATAAAAATCATTTTAAGTAATGTATTAATTTGAAGTTCAAATGATTGTGATGCTTCGGGACGATTCATAAAGCCTGCATCATCATCCTTCCCCATAGTGATAGCTTTTACCGCACCATACATATCTCCCTGAATCTCAACATCTTCACCTTTAAGTAACATGATTGGAAATGCGTATGCCATATTGTTTTGACACAAATGGGAAATAGCCAGTTCGTACTTGTCGATATTATCTTGTGAAAAGCTCCAGCAGGCACCGTGTTTGTCCCGATAATATACAACCGGACATTCGGTAAATCCATGATCGTGTTCTTCCACTAATGTATATCCTTCAATACCGAAATACTGTTTCACTTTGTTTATTGCTCCGGCTATTCCCCTTTTATCCTGCCGGTAACGGTACATTTTTTTATTATCCCACACTTCCACCCAAGAAATGAGTTCCTTTCCCTCTTCGTCATAGTCGCTGTATCGCCGGGCAAACAGTGTCATTTGACCGGTTATGGAATCGTAGTGAGGATAAAGAGTGTCACCATCAAAATAGGAGAGATTCTTGGTGAACACCTTGCCTTCATTCATATAGAATACGATTGCTGCATCTCCCGTTATTTTTACACTTTTGGCATATTCGTAAAATGCAATCTCCATATTTTTATCCAGCCATCCTTTTTGAAATTCGAGAAATATTTCCCGTGAACTTTCATCAACTTTGGTATCGGTCAGCTCATGATGAATGTCATTGCCACATAGATGTACAAGTTGTTGGATAGTGATTATCATCTGAAAGGGAAAAGAAGCACGGAATACTTTCTCCCGGAAGAACCGTTTCTTCTCTTCGTCATATTTCAGTCTGTCCGGGTAAAACAATTCCGAATTGATCTTGTGCCCTGAAGGATAAAACTCACGGATAAAATCAGCCTGCGAAATGAGCTGCCATGTCAGCCTATCACTGTTGTTTGTGAACGATGCGTTTCTTAAATCGCTCGTAATCCTGCCTTGCAAGTAACCTTCGGGAGTAACCCTTGCAAAAGGCTTTTTTGTAAGAATCTCTGCTATCATATTAATCCTAAACCTTTTATGTGTTTGCGTTTATGTTTAATTTCAAAAATCATTCGCATAAGCAATGCTTCTATGAAGTCGGGAGAATGACCTACTAATTTTTTCATTATAATCTTCTTGATAATAGTCCAGCCTTTCTCTTCACTGTCTTCATCCTTTCGTATCGCTTTCCTTTCCTTGTCGAGAATCTGTCTAAGGGGAACTTTCTCAAACCCTTTGCCGGAGAACTTGCGTTCAAGAAGAGTCGGTTCAATGGAAATCTCCCGGTTGATAATTTTTTGTGCGAACAGATATGCCGCTTGTGATTTTAAATTCGCATAGATGTATTTGAATTTCTCTTCCACGGCTTCTTTGTTGTTGAATGGGATTGCATTCGGGAAAAAGCCTTTGAATATTTGTCCGAGTCCGTTAAGGTCATAGGTGAAGCATTCTTCTCTTACATGCCATTCTTCCAGCATCGCTTTTACGGTATCGACTGTTTTCTTGCTGTCAAGTTTGCAAACAAATATGTCTCTTATATGCCATCCTTCCCACAGCCACATGACAAGACTGTCGCCACCCTCAAATGCCGCATCACATGATACCCGGCGTATTCCATCACCTATCTGCATGGAATTGCGGTATAAGGCTTCCATGTGAGTCAGCTTTATTATATCATCTCCGGCAGCTTTGTATTTCCAGTTACCGTCAAGATCGCGTGCGCGTTGTTCGTCTGACTGGTTGACAAGGTTAGCCAAATAGGTCGGATCAGAAGACATCAGTTTTACATTATCGGAAAGTTTTGCTTCAATAAAAGTAACCGACTTGATAAACAGTTCTTGTGGTGTGCCATATTGCTCATACTCCGGCTTCCAGTAGGCGTGTATAATATCCTTGCATTGCTCATATACTTCCTCACGGGTATCTCCCCAATATATACCTGAAACATTGTCCCCGTCCATAAAACAATACCGGACTCTGCCATCACGTTCCGGGATTGGAAGACCATCTTCTCCGATCCACCAGTCAATGAATTTTGCAACCCAGCTGTCAGGATCAGGGTTACATGTTCCGATAAAGCGGTTACGGATATGAAAGGCGTTACGGTTACAAGTGATAAGGTATTTGAATTTGAGATATTCCATGTGGGTTATTTCATCCACACCTATATATGCGAACTGTTTACCTTGAAAACGCTTTTTGAAATCGTCAAGTGTGTCAGCATGATAGCTGAATTTTAAAAATCCACCTTTATAGAAATTCCAGCGCATGTCGTTTTTGGACTTGTTGTATTCCCCAAAATCATCATATAAGGTGGATGATGTTTCTACCATATCAGAGAGATCGTCTATCTCATGCCGGAGAAGCACAGAACGGAAGTTTTTATTTTTTATATCTTTCAATGTTTCCATAAGAAGAGTAAAAGTTTTACTTCCTCCACGGCATCCCCCACAGATGGTAATATCAGCCGGGGTGGAGAGCATGTTTTCCTGCCCTCCACCTTGTGCGATTATCTTATTCGGATTAGGAATTTTCCTATCCGCGTCCCTTAACATTTGGATATATTCATAATCAAGCACCAAACTGGCATTAACCGTTTTTATTCCACTATATTTCTCCATAAAAAGAAAACCGATCCTCACATTACACATGTGGAGACCGGCCTATAAGCTCTGATTCTAATATTGCAGTACAAAAATACGCATAAAGAGTATTATTTTCTACATTTTAATAGAAAATAATATCAAAAATGTTTTGAGAAAAGAAATCCAGTACATATATTTGCAACGAAAACATGGAGTATGATAAAAATTAGTGCGGATAAAGATGCAGATCAAAGGGAAATATACAACAAGATAGTTTTATGTCCGATATGCGGTCAGAAACTAACTGATATAAGCTATGTCAATGGTGTTGTTATATTGAGAGTGAAGTGTCGTAGATGCAAGAACTACATAAATGTGGATATTGTGGGTACAAAGTAGTTTTCAGGATAATATCGCGGAGTGGAGCAGCTGGTAGCTCGTTGGGATCATAGCCCAAAGGTCATTCGTTCGAGTCGAATCTCCGCAACAATAGTTGGAGTTGCCGCATTGTTTCTCCCTTCGATGTGGCGTATGGGGATAAAGGGAGAATATGGAAAGATGGCAGACGTGGTGTATGCGCCGGACTGAAAATCCGGTTAAGGTGATTCGATTTCATCTCTTTCCACAAAACCTATACGGTGTGGTTCAATTCCCACAGGTACGCTGAAATGGGGTATCGCAGGTTAGCCGTCGGTTCTTCTGTTTCCACTGGGGTCTCTGTTTCCGGTTCTGTCTCCTGATTTTCAATGTCACTGATAAAATCCACCGTCTCCTGTGATTCCCTTTCCATTTCCACACCGGCACCAGATGCTTCGGTTACATTTAATGATAAACCACATATAGAAAAAATCAAAATCCAAGAACAAATGATCTTCAAGTATTTTTCCATATATTATGCCTCATCTTGTGACTCTCCCTTATTTCTTTTCTGGTTTTCATATGTTAAAACGCTTAGGCAAATCAGCGACCCAAACAACAATAAGAAATATCCCATAACAGGACTGTCATCTCCGGTCTTTACGCTATTGGTTTTTCCTGATCCATCTGAATGGGACGGTCTAGATGGCTGTGACGGATTTGAGGGCTGTGTTGGATTCGGCTTTTCTTCTCCCATATAACTGTTCTTAAAAGAGATCGCTTCTATTTTCTCCCCCTTCTCATTGGCTACAATTGTGACAACTTTTAACTGATTCGATTCATTATAGTAAGCCTCGACAGTCACATGGTATTTATTTTGATCATATTTGTAATTATCTTTTTTCTCAGTTGTCTGACAAAGGGTATAGTGATACTGTCCTGCTGTCTTCACATTCAGCGTAATCTCAGTAGCTGCATTCTTTTTCATTGTCCAGGAATACTGCATGTTGCGGCCTCCCGCGGGCATCGGGGCACCGCTTTGATCGGTTGTCATAATATAAGAGAATTCATCTGCAATACCTTCCACTTCACTGTCAAAGATCTGTCTCACCGGAATTTTCACTACAGTACAGTTATCAGATGCAAACACTGATATCTGCATGTTCAGAAAAAGGAGCATAGTCACCAATATGATAGTTACTTTTTTTAAATCAAGGATTTTCATGTTTTTTCTTTCCCTTCTTCTTTAATTTTCTATCTATCAGCAATAGAACGATAATTAGCAAAAGTATCCAGTAGATAACCGGCACCTGAATCATCTTTTCTTTTAATTTATCAATTCCAGTTCCCAGATTCTTGGCTTTCTCTTTCTCAGGATAAACCTGATCCGTAAGCCTTCCTACTAATATATTTCTTCCATTTGTCATGTCTGAGGTACATGTTATCAGAAGAACCAAATGGTCATTTTCCGTAAGTGCAAAGTTTCTTTTATGTAAAGCATTGTTTGATATTTCCTGCAGATACGCCTGTTTTGCTTCCGGTTCCTCTGAACTGACACTGAACAGCCGCTCATTATAAGCATCTGCCTGAATCAATGCATAAAATTCAATTCCATGATCTTTTCCATCAAAAAAAAGATTTCCGTATGGATGTTCGTCAAAATACTCCTTATCTGCGAATAGCCCCACATCTCCAAACATCATGTGTTTTTCCATATGGTGTCCATAAATCATATTATTAAAATCGGAAAAATCCGGTTTGTTTGCACAGTGCAAAAATATGGAACCACTTAAAGAATATTTGCCTTCGGCATCCGTATTCATATAGGTATCATCATCATCTGTCTGTAACAGCGGATAATTAACGTTTGTTTCATTTATTCGAATCCAGCCAATAATATCCGGATTGATTTTCTGCAATTCTTCAAAAGATTTCGTATGTTTTTCTGTTGGAATATAGGCTTCGTAGTTCTTCGCATCTGCCGCCTGATATACCTGATTGGAATCCCATAACATATAGCATGATAGGAACATTATCATAAGAATCAGCAATAACGCTATAAAATTCACCATATGATCGACTATTTTGACTAAAAACTTTGCTGTTTTTTTCATATGAAATATTCCTGAAGTTTCCTTTCTTATTGCAAAAGGGAATGCGACGGAGTATCGCCGCACGCATTCCCTTTGCTGTTTCTTCTATGATTTTATGTAATTATTTCTGTACTTTTTTGCGTTTGAAAGCAACGAATCCAAACAGTGCTACAGCACAAAGAGCAACCATCAGAACGTATGGAAGAGTGTTCATGATAATACCGGTTGTTGGTACATAGTTGTATGTATTTGTTACATCAACTGTATTTTTCTGCTGTCCGAGCTTGCCATCCTTTACTGCTTCGAAATCAGCATGATATTTTGCTGCTGTATCAGTTGTTGCAGTACCACCATTGAGTACAACGCTAACACTTCCCTTGTAGTTTGCCACTCCTGTTTCAGTTACAGTAATCTTTGTTCCAACCGGAAGACCTGTATATTTCATGTTCTGACCATGTTTCAGAGTAAATGTATGCTGATTGTTTTCGTCAAGTGTTAATGTAGCATCACCTGCTTTTGCTTCAAGTGTTTCTGCATCAGTTCCTTTTGGGAATTCAAATTTTGCTGTAAAAGTAAATTCGGCATCTGAATCTACAGTACCAGCCTGTGCATCAATCGTCTTAGATACATTTAAGGAACCATATTTTGTATAGTCATCATCTGGATCTGTTCCCGGATTTGTAGGATCTGTTCCTGTACCTGCTTCCTGTACATAAGTGTTAACAAAGTTAAATCCGTTTCCATTTACATCACCACCGATGTCTACTTTACCTGTCGCAGAGCCATTATTATCATCTTTTGTTTTATTCACAATAATTTTATCAATTGCTAAGGTTCCAGCATTTTCAACAACATAAACATCCATTTTATACTCAGCCTGGGACATGATTAACTTCTGATGTTTGCTATTTGTAATAGCTGGTTCAGTCGTTGCACTCTCTCTTACAGTATACTCATACTTTCCTGCCTGTGGAAAAATTGCAAAAGTAATCTTATCGCTAAGTTTTTTATAAGTTCCTTTATTACTATTTAAGTCTGTTTCTGTAAATTCAATGCTTGGAATTGTACATGCAACATCGTCTGTTACTATGTAAGCCCCTTCCTTAACCTGTGTAGCAGTAAAGTTAAACTTCATCGGTTTCTTAACTTCTGTGTTGTAGGTCTTGCTGATATAGGCTTCCTTTGCATTATTTTTTGTGTCTGGCACTGTTGTTCCTTCCGCTGCCATTGCCGGCATTGCCATTCCCATTGTCATAGCTGCTGCTGCGACAATAGCGAGCATTTTCTTAGTGAATTTTTTCATGCTCATTATAATTCCTCCCTTGTAAATTATTTTGTTTTTTATTTGATTAACGGATCCAGTAATTAAATTCCCCTGCTCCGAATAATCGCAATGACTTTTCCTTTGACATCTTTTATATCAATGCAGCCATAGATTCGGCTGTCCGATGCCTGTGGTCTGTTATCTCCAAGTATAAATACCTGGCCATTCCCGACTGTGACCGGGAAATCCACTCCATCTTTAAACTGGGTGGTATCAAAGTAAATGTCCTGAGATATCTGTTCTGCACCATTTATCTTCAGTCCGTTTTTTGTAATGTCAACGGTGTCTCCTGCTACCGCCACAACACGTCCGGTCGTGGTTCTGCCGTCATCTTTAAACACTGCAACGTCACCGGAAATAAACCTTTTATCCAATCGGTAATATATGACCAGATCACCGTCTTTGATTGCCGGTTTCATGGAGACATCATTTATTCTTACGATTCCATAGAGAAATGTAAAAATAAGAAATACTGCTAAGACAATAAATGCAATCTTCAATAACAACTGAACAATATCCTGTGCTACAGATGTTTCCTGTACTATATTGTTGTTTTTATCTGACCGTTCAGTTTCGTTCTTCATCCTATCCTTCCATAAAAAAGGATGCCCATACCCTTCTAGGGGATTTATTTGTTCTAGCTTAACTCGGACATCCAAGGCATTAGTTTATACCCCTTATTATAGTGGTTTATTTTTTTATTCCAATGCAACAAACATGTAAAAAGACTGATGTATTTTTGCAAGTTTTGTTCCATAGCAGTGTCTATTCTATTTTCCGTCTTCTCCAGAAAAACAGAACCATAACGATACTTATGGCGAGTAATAGCCATACATGCCTGCTTGTTCTCAGACGAACCCCTGTTTCCGGTATTGATTGTGTGTTTTTGTTTGTGATCTTTAATTCAATCACATCTCCTCGTGCAGCCTCAATCCGCTGTTTCATGACAGCCGTATTTCCATTCGGTGTTGCCTGCACTGGATTTGAATACTTATCATTCTCTTCTTTTTTAGAAATCGAAACAGCGTATTTTGATGTATCAACAGTTTCTGTTATTATGATATCCGAAGATATATCTACATTTTTTAATGTAACTTTATCTCCATGTTTCAAAGAAGTTCTAATTGTCTTGCTACGCAGCTTTTGACCATCTTCCCAATAGAGAATTTCCATATCAAATGGCTTCTTGCGGTTTCCAAGTGAACCAGTGACTTCCTTTGTAATCTCAACCGTCACCCCGCCTTTTTGCGGATGATTGACGATATGTCTGTCCGAAACAGCTCTCCAGGTATTTGTCATCGGTGATTTCTCATATAGGAATAAAATATCGGATTCTACATCTACCATGTATAGATTAAAGTTATCCTGATACTGTGTTTTAGTTTTATCTGCTTTGTCTTTTTTGTTCGGAGTAACAGATTCTACCATCCAGTATCGTCCGTTCTCAAAGTCCTCCGGTAATTGAAGCATTCCATTTTCATCTGTTTCTAAGGAACGATACGTCGTACACGTTTTTCCATCCTTTTTCAGAACGATATCGTCCTTGCTCTGTGTATTGTCATAATCTACTGTATATCCTGTATCATCCGCATATTCTTTCGTAACATCATCATACGGTACTTTGTAGAACAGAAAACCTGCACCAGCAAGTCGGTTTCTTGGAAGATCATCCGTCTTTAAGAAACTTCGTTCAGCAAGATTGAAATGCAGATTCTGCACTTCCAGTTCCATCTTGGAAACATCCTTGAACTCATTCCCATCCTTCGGGAATAATGGTTGTCCATTTGAATCGAAATACTGAATCTCTGGATAAATAACTTCATAATATAGGAAACCATCCCCGTATTCCGAAGAATAATGTGTCTTTCCAATCTCAATTTCTTCCACCTTATATTCTACCGGATTTCTGTCCTGGAATAGTGGAACATTATCGACTGTGTGTTCCCATCCGTTCTCTTCATTCAACAGGAATTCCTGTCCTGTAGAAATTCCATTCTGATACAATCTGATTTTCACCTGTTTTTCCATCAGTGCATCATTTGGATTTCCCCATGTCTTTTTGATATGCAGAGTGCCTGTTTTAGCAAAATTTCGGATATTAAGGCTGGTATCTCCTCGCTGAAGCAGAACAGATTTTCCGTCTATCTTACCATCAACTGGTGCCTTAACAGCCTCCTGATTTTCGTTAGCCTCCCTATCCACCAATTTTGCATCAATGATTTTAAATGTTCCATTGGCAATCTCAACTGTGATCTGTATATCTCCTGTGTCTACATATCCCGTCGGTAAGTTTGTCTCTCGCAACAAATACGTCTCAGTTGCTGTTCTGTTCTGTTTGTTTTCATCTTGTAACGGAATATGAAGTTGTGCGATTCCGTATTTATCAGTTGTTACCGTTTCCTCCTCAACACCGCTCTTACTGACAGCAAAATTGATTTTCTCCATTCCCTGTCCGGTAGACTCATCAAATTTGTTCAGTGTGAGTATTCCCTCTTTCTGATAACGGTTCTCCAATTCAATCGTAAGAGTCTCACCACCGCGTCCAATTCCACGTCCTGTGAATTGAATTCCACTTTCTGGATATGCTTCCCATGAATTTACATTATCTCCTTGTTCATGAGAATTGCGAACATTGTACCAACCCGAAAATTTCACATTCGAATCTTTTGGCTTATAGTTGTACTCTTTTAATGTGTATTTCCAGAATGAGTCCGCCTTAACGATCCACGTACAGCTTGTATGTGTTTCATCTGTCCATGTACCTACAATTTCTATTGGAGCATCCTCCGCTTGCGGAGCTTCTGCATCCGGTTTCTGGCTATCTTCTGAAGGAAGCACAAGTTTCATATGCTCATGAAATGCAGGTGGCTGAGGTTTTCCATCTAAAAGCTTTTCATCCATATCTACCTGGATATAATAATCTTTCTTGACTTCCTCTATTGCTTCCGGCATTCCGACAAAATCTTTCTTTACTGTCAGGTAACCATTTTTTGCTACAATACGTCCGTCAATATGCCACCCATCGGACATTTCACTTTTGAAAGAATACCAATAAATGGTGAAGAATTCGGTATCTAATTTCGATGGCGGAATCTCCCTGTCTCCGATACGAATCATACGTCCGCTTTCACGAATTGTCTGGAATACCTCTTCATCGGAAGGAATTCTATCTATCTTGTAGATATAGTCTCCATTTCCAATATATCCCTCATCTGGTTTAGTTCCCTGCAAAAGTTCTTGCACTCTCTTATTTCCATCCGCATACTGTTCCCACGTAGATGGATTCTTATTTCCAAGAACTGGAACATCATGCAATATACTTGCCTTCACATTACAGTTTGCCACGGCAACCGCACTTGTATAATCGTCTACATTCGTGGTTGGTAATGCTACCGAACCATCTTCCGGCATCGCTGACTTACAGATATAAAACTGTACCTGTTTTCGATTTTGGTTACTCACCTTACGCCACGCTGCATAGAGGGTGATTGGCTGTCTTGCATTATTATTTATAAGATCAGAAATAGAATCCCCTGCACCGCATTCCTGCCACTTTCCGTCTTTGTTTCTGTAATCCCAATGATCGAATTCATACTGTTCCAACTCTTTGCTGTCATTATCTTCATGATCATAAACCAGAGGATATGGTGACTTAACGTTATGTTTTCCAGCTTCTATTTCATTCTCATAATCATCTGTATGTCTTGTCTTATTTCCAACCTGAGGGGTCAGCTTAGATTCTTTTGGAAGCTTCTTCATATAACGGGTCGTATTATAGATCACTCTGACCGTTCCGGGGTCCTGGGGTTTGTCCGCGATCACCTCATAAGATGAGTTAACCTTCGGAATTTCAAATTTTACCTTGTCATCTCCGGACGGTTTCGGAAGAACTTCATTTTCGTCCCTGTCATTAGATGTACAACTCCAGACAATCTCCTTGCCATAATACTCACCTTCTAAACTTGCTTTCTTTGGTACTTCCACAGTATATGTTTCCCCATGGCCTACATACTGTCTCTTAATTGCTTCTCTTTTGGTCAGATTCAGTGGATCCAACACTTCAATCAGATGAAAACTTCCCTCTACACTGAAATGTCTTCCTGCCAGCCCAACCTGAGAAGAAAGTCCTGTCAAACGATCAAAATAATTTTCGATTCTGTCTGGATTCAGTGGGTTTGGCTGTGAGAAATAATAGACAGATACATCTTTCCCGTTTTTCAGGACAGGAATATACCATGTACCATCATTGTCCTTATAAGGATGCTGTACAAATACTCGGCTGTCTGTCGCATAACCAAACAGGATTTTTTCTTTGCCATCTGCTTCCGGTTCCAGTTTATCCGGAGTGAAACCAAACTCACTGTAAATTTTAGAAATCGTATCATCTGGTTTAGCTCGCAAATAATAACGACTGGCTCGGCCACTGTTTGCTTTGATTATGTAATGCTGCTCAGCATTGAGGTTCTTTATCAGCTTATAATGTCCATCGATAAATACATAAAAACTGATATTTGCTTCTTTTGTTGCTGCCGGTTTTTCTGTATTATCAGGAACAATCACATATGGACGTACTGCATCATCTGGCTTAATAGTAAAGCTCATGGTATGCTCTGATTTATTTTTACTCCATGTAACTGCTGAAAGAGTACCATCTTCCTCTCTGCATTCCCAGTTTATATCCTGCGTTTGTTCTTCTACACGCGGGTTTGTACTAACTGTTCTTGTAAGTGTTGACTTTCTTGCAACAAAATCAATTGCCGGAAGATCACGCAAAGCTGTTTGGCTGTAAACCTGTCCATCGTCATCCTGTACTGTCACACTGTAAAAACCGTTATATCTATCATCGTCGTGTTCGAGTAAGGTCTTTGCACTCATGGTGGCAATATTCTGTCCGTCTGGCAGGTAATACACATCCATCGGCTCTCCGGACTTTCCTATACAGATACATTCTTTTCCGTCTTTCGTATATTTACCTGCATTATGAATTGTGTCGTAATCTCTTTTAGAGTAATAGAAACGTTCCCTGTTTCCATTTTGAATAGAACCATCGTAATGAAATCGTTTTAATTTTTCTTGTAACACATCATTAGAAATATAATAGTAAACTGTTCCTTTTTCAGTAGTTTCTTTTATAACAGGAACCTCTTTATTGTCTACGTTATATCTTTCATTATTTACAAAGGTATAAAATTTGATGTTTAAAGTATTTGGTACAAATGCGTTACAGGCAATGGTATATGGCTGTTCAATCTTATCGATTGTAAATTCCAGTTTTTCTCCATTTTCAGTCGGATAAAGCGTCTTCTTTTCATCTTCACTAATACCAAGCCAGTCCTCTTTCTGCGTAGTGCCTTTCTCGACGGATGTTGTAACTTTAGAATCCTTCTTGTAGTAACTCACAGTTCGATTTCCATCCGGATTGATCACTGTAACCGAATAGAAACTGTTCTTATTCTGCTTAATCTGGTCTGAATTATTATCCGGAATTTTTTCGCCATCAGATGCTCCTTTTGGCATATAATAAACGTCTGTTGGTACAGTTGCTTCCTGCTTGTCCAGGTTATAAGATACATATTGCTGTCCTTTATAAGTTACCACTGTCGCCTGTGCTAATGTCTTCTCACCACGGACTGTATATGGAAAATAATTTCCGGACTGTGTTTCCTCTGCATTCAAGCCGAACTCTCTATAAATCTCAGCAAGATCACTGACAGATAAATAGCATCTGCCCTGACGGTTCCATTTATACACCTTTTTCAGAGAATCAGCCGGCAGCTTTCGAACCTCATTGTCTGCATATATATAAAACTGAATGTCAAAGGCTGTCTGATCCGCTCTCTGGATCACATAAGACTGTGTGATCTTTCCGATTGTGAACCTCGTCTGGTTCCCTGATTCCCGTATACCATCTATCACCTTATCATCTGTTCCCATACAGGTCCATTCGATCTGGTCTGTCTGGTCCGACAATTGGGGATTAAAATCAGCCACAGCTTCTTCCACTACAGTTCCTGTTAATGCATAACGAATCCGATCCTGCCCTTCTCCCTTTACCTCTACGGAATAAAATGAGTTGTCCTTTTTTACAGAATCTTTTAAATTTAATGCAAGGCCTTTTCCATTTGGAAGGTAGTAAACATCTATCGCTTCCCCTTGTTTATTCTGTCCATAATTGTAAGAAACATATGTCTTTCCGGATTCTGTGTCTGTATAAACTTTTCCGTATTCTATCCCGCTTTTTCCCCGGTATGCACAATGTGTCGCAATGGAAAGATCGCCGATTTGATTGACCGCCACGTCGCCGATGGTCAGGTGCAGATACAAACTTTTTTATCGCATCCGGATTCTGACTCTCGCTGTTTTTCACAAATCCAAATTCTTCATATATCCGGAGCAGGTCCTCAATGGAAACACCATGATAGGTAGTTCTTCCGTCTTTCCATGTTGCAATGCCGGTAATGTCATTATGCTGAAGCTTTACCTTATTTCCATCGATAATAACATAGAAATCAATATCAAATCCTTCGGAAATCTCCTGAAGTTTC
>OGXJ01001030.1_pt1 | contig 21474 bp, 16 predicted proteins | sample 1576231 | NCBI WGS metagenome assembly OGXJ01 (sample SAMEA3541539, study PRJEB24748) | human gut metagenome | biome: human gut; feature: human-associated habitat; material: faeces | place: China | collected 2012
ACCACTGCCTGATCGGGATCCAGACCGTCAGTTTTGTTTGCCACCAGGATGTACGGCGTTTATACTTCCTTCCCTGGAAGAGGGGTTTGCCCGTTCATTGCTGGAAGCCATGGCCGTGGGGCTGCCCATCATTGCGACCCACGAGTCTGGGGCTACAACGCTGCTGGATGGGCGGTCCGCCAGAATCATCCCTGCCGCCGATGCGGAGGCTATTTACCGGGCCATGAAGGAACTGTGCGACAACCCTGCCTTAGTGCACCGCCTGGGCGAGCAGGCGTATGCGGCGTTTGGCGGTTCGGAAAATACCTGGGAAGCCTACGCCGGGCGTCTTGCTGAAGCCTACCGGGAACGGTTGGAACGCCTGCGGGAAAGCGCTGGACAGCGGGGTTCGCGCTAGGGAAGGGGCCGGTTTTTCCGGGCGGAACACAGGGAACTGAGGAGAAGAAGGTATTTGGCCGCGACCCGAGAGATGCGGGCAAGGAAAAAAGCTGTATTTTTCCGGGGGGTTTTAAAATTGACCAGCATATCCATGTAATAAGGGGCGATGGGCGAGGCCAGCAAAAGCCGATAGTCATCCAGTATGGCGGCCGGCAGGGTCTCCTTCAGGGATCTGGCGTCTTCCTCAAGCATGGTTGTTGCGGCGGTGTGGCTGATGCCCGTCGCATCGAAATAAGCGATAAATGCGTTGATGGGCTTGAATGTGGCCGACTCTTGAAACAGAAGAGAAAGCAGCATTTTCCTGTCGGCGCAAATTTTGTAAGTCTCATCGAACTGGTGCTTGTGGCAAAGCCGTGTCCTCATGAATGCCGCCTGGTGGCAGAAATTTTTGATGATGAAATACAGGGTGTTATTTTTCCACGGCGGGGATGCCTTCCCGCTTGGCCCGCCTACCGTTATTACCCTCCCGCAAAGCACGTCGGAGACGGTTCCCTCCCGGTGCATGTCGGCAAGAACCTGGGGGGAATAGAAGCAATCTCCGGAATTGAGAAAGCAGACATATTCCCCGTGTGCCTGTTTCAGCCCCTTGTTCATGGCATTGTAAATGCCGGTATCCCGTTCGCTGACCCAGTATGAGAGGGAGTTTTGGTATTTTTTGATAATTTCGGCGCTGCCGTCTGAAGAACCTCCATCAATGATGATATATTCATAATCGGCGCATTCCTGTTTGATGACGCTTTGGACGGTTTTTTCCAACCCTGCCCGGTTGTTCAGGTTGATAGTGACGATGCTGAATCTGGGGGGAGTGCTCTTCATGTTTTCTTGGTGGCGCCTGATGGTCTTAATTGAGATGGGAGGCGGCGCAACAGGTCTCTTGCGCCTTGGCTGATGCATAATAGCAGAATGCCGTAGCATACCGAGAAAGGCGCGCAAAGGCAGACTGCGTAGGACAGCCATGAACCGAACGAAGAACTGTGGCCGGGGAAAAGCGTAAGAAAAGGTTTGCTGATAAAATGGAAAGCCGCATATGAAATGGCAAAGGCTAGCAGAAGGGGGAAGGTTTTTTTCCAATACAGCAGGTAAGAAGCCCGCAATCCCCGGGAAAAAAGATAATAGGGTTTCCATAGGGCGATGATAAGCGATGTGCTGATAATCTTGCCCAGGAGAATGCCGTTGATACCCAGATAAAAGGCTGTTGAGAGGGTAATGCCTACATTGAGGATGACTTCCGTCCAGGCGGCCCATGTGTCTGCATACAAACCGAAAGCCGTATTGAACATATCCACCGTGCCGCGGGTAATCATGATAAATACGTAAATCATCAGCAGAACCACAATGGAATTTTCCAAAATGTACTCACTGCCCAGCCACAACGAAATGAAAGAGTTGATGAGATGGTAGCAGCAAAAGACGATGATGCCGGCCAGAAAATACCGGAAAGCCATCAGTTCCCAGAATACGGACAATATTTTTTGCCGGTTTCCCTCTGCAATCAGGTTCCCGATCCCGGCCGTGATGCTGTCCATGGTAGTGGTGAACAGCCCCGTAATGCGGGTGGTGATGAGAGTATAGTTGCCGTAATAGGCAACCATGGAAAGAGAATCGAAGGCAAAGACGAAAATCTGGTCGCTTTGCATTAACAGGAAATCCTTGATCTTGTGGATAAAAACCTGTTTAGTGCGGATCAGGATATCGGGATATTGACGTTTGAGGGCCGCGCCGTTTCTGGTGCATGTCTTTAGCCAGGGATAAACCCGGCGCACTTTCCATCTTAATGTCAGCGAGTATAAAATGCCGAAAGCTAATTCGACGGCAATCCAGATGTACGGATTGCCGTATTTCCGGGCCAGAGCCATTTGAAGCAGTATTTTGAGAATATTGGCTGTCTGGAAATAGGCTGCGACCAGATAATTTTTTTGGTCGGCAACAAACAGGATTTGCGTGTAATTGACAAAATAACTGAGCAGAGATGAAATCAGGAATGCGTAAAAGGCGCTGTAAACAACGCCGTAGGAAATAGGGCTGTTCCGGAAGATCAGAGGAAAAAACGCGCTGAGGATAATAGCTGCGCCAAAAACAAACGCCCCTATTTTTTTGTAAAAAAATCCAAATAAGGAGATAATATCGCTGATGGCGTTTTTCCTGTTCTCCTGCAATGGTTTATAAAGCGCAAACGAAATGGCTGCCCCTAGGCCGAGTTCAGCCAGATTCATCAATCCCAGAATATTCTGCAGGGTGCCGACCAGCCCCAGGAAATTGCTTCCAAGCGATTTCAGGAAAATAGTGCGCGAAAAAAACGTGCATGCCAGTGTGAGAATATAAAAAATAAAACTGACACGGGCATTCAGAATGCTCTTTTGGACGCGGGATTTTGGCATGTTAAAGCTGAATCGGCATATTGGGGAAACAAATCCGGTCAGGAGAAATGATTATTGGCGAAAGAAAAACAGGGAAATATCAAAAAATAAATAAAGGAGCGACAAAAAAACTCCTTCGCATAATGGAAGGAGTTAGAAGGCTTGGGCATGGGCCAAATCAATACACGTCCCGCTGGTAACGGCGGTGCTGTTTCATGTCCGCCACATATGCCGCGGCTTCCTCCGGAGTTTTATGGCCCCAGGTCTGGATGATTTCATGAAGGGCGTTGTCCACGTCCTTCGCCATGCGGGAGGCGTCCCCGCAGACGTAGAAGCAGGCGCCGGCTTCCAGCCATTTCCAGAGCTCTTCGCCTTCCTGAACCATGAGGTGCTGCACATACACCTTCTTTTCCTGGTCGCGGGACCAGGCCACGGACAACTTCAGTTTGCCGGTGCCGGTCAATTGGGTCAGCTCGTCTTCATAACAGAAATCAGTAGCCCTGTACGGATTGCCGAAGAACAGCCAGTTGCCGCCCTTGGCGCCGGAGGCGATGCGTTCCTCCCAGAATGCCCGGAAGGGGGCGATGCCGGTGCCGGGGCCTACCATGATGATGGGAGTGTCCCCGTCTTCCGGCAGACGGAAATTCTTGTTGGTATGTACGAATACCCTGGCCGTATGGCCTGGCTGGAGGCGGTCCGCCATGTAGGTGGAACAGACGCCGCCGCGCTTGCGGTCACGGGCCGTGTAGCGCACCGCGCCCACGCACAGATGAACCTGTTCGGGATGGGCGTTCGGGCTGGAGGCGATGGAATAAAGGCGCGGCATGATCTTTTTCAGAATGCCGGTGAAAGCTTCCGCGGATTTGAAGGAAGCGGGATATTCCGTGGCCAGATCCAGCATGTCCCGGCCCCACAGGAAATCGTTGAGGGCGTCTTTATCCCCGGCCAGAAGCGCGTCCAGCTCCTGGCTGCCGGAGGCGGCGGCCCATTTGGTCAGCAGGGCTTTGTTGACATTGGTAATGTCATAGCAGTGAACCAGGGCGTCCTTCAGGCTTGCGGTTTCCCCTTCCGGCGTGGGAACCTGGGAATCCGGGCTGAGGCCGAGCTTGTCAATCAGAGCGTCCGCCAGGGCCGGATCATTGGCGGGAATGACGGCCAGGGCATCCCCGGCAATGTAATTCATCCCGGAACCGTCCAGGCTGTATTCAATGTGGATGGTTTCCTTGGGACTGCCTTCCCCGGTGATGTGCTTGACGGAGAGGACGGGAGCGGGAAACGGATTTTTTTTGCCGTATGGTTCAGTGGTCATGATGATGGGGGAGTATGAAAAAGAATATTACCAGCGGATAACGGCGGCGGACCAGGTAAGCCCGGCGCCGAACGTGACCAGGACGACATTGTCTCCCTTGCCGAATCTGCCGGAACGGCGCGCTTCGTCAAAGGCGATGGCGACGGCGGCCGCGGACGTGTTGCCGTACTTCTCAATGTTCACGAACACCTTCTCTTCAGGAATGGAGAGGCGCTGCGCTACGGCGTTAATGATGCGGAGGTTGGCCTGGTGGGGAATAATCAGCTGAATATCGTCCGCCGTGAGGCCGGCGCGTTCAATGACGCTGGCGGCGGAGGCCTTCATGCGCGTGACGGCATGGCGGAAGGTTTCATTGCCGCGCATGGCCAGGGTGGCCAGGCGTTCATGGGCGTTTTCCGCAGTGGTGGGGCAACGGGAGCCGCCGCCCGGAATCTGGAGCAGGTCATGCAGGGAGCCGTCCGAACCGATATCCGTGGCAAGGACGGAGCCTTCCCCCTCTTCCCCTGTGGAGGCCTGGAGCACGGCTGCTCCGGCGCCGTCCCCGAACAGGACGCAGGTGCTGCGGTCCTCCCAGTTGACGACGGTGGAAAGTTTTTCCGCGGCGATGATGAGCGCCGTCTTCATCTGGCCGGTGCCGATGTACTGGACGGCGGTCTTCATGGCGAACAGGAAGCCGGAGCAGGCGGCGGAAATGTCAAAGGCGGCGGCATTCTTGGCGCCCAGGGCATCCTGGATATAGCAGGAAGTGGAAGGGGTGAACGTATCCGGCGTGATGGTGGCGACGATAATCAGGTCAATATCCTCCGGCTTCAGCCCGCAGGATTCCAGAGCGCGCTGGGCGGCCTTCGTCCCCATATGGGAAGTGTACTCGTCAGGGGCGGCGATGCGGCGTTCCACAATGCCCGTGCGTTCAATAATCCATTCGTGGGAAGTGTCCACCATCTTTTCCAGATCCGCATTGGTCAGGCGGCGTTCCGGAACATAGGAACCCGTACCGATAATCTTGACGGGCAGTCTTTTAAAGGGAGTATCAGAATGTGCGGCCATAGCTTTGGGCGTATGATGAACAGAAAACGTCCTGACGTTTTATGTGGAAACAGTCTAAAAGAAAGCGGGCCTGATGACCAGCACAAAACGCAGGACTCCTTCCATGCCGTAAATGAATGGCCTACAACAGCCACCCCTGGCCGTTGGCGGGCGGCGCGGCTCCCATCTTGAGATAGGCGGAAGGCATCGCCACGCGCCCCCTGGGGGTGCGGCTGATATACCCCTGCATAATCAGGAAAGGCTCGTGCACGTCCTCCAGCGTGGAAGCGTCCTCCCCTACGGCCACCGCCAGGGAGGAAAGGCCCACCGGGCCGCCGTTGAATTTGTAAATCATCGCTTCCAGCAGGCGCTTGTCCATCTCGTCCAGGCCGTCGTCGTCAATCTCAATCATGGTCAGGGCGTCGTGCGCCAACTGCTCCGTAATCACGCCGTCGCCGCGCACCTGGGCGTAATCCCGCACCCAGCGCAGCAGGGAATTGGCCACGCGGGGCGTGCCGCGGGAGCGCAGCGCGATCTGCAGGGCGCCCTCCGGGTCCACGGGCACGTTCAGCAGCCCCGCGGACCGTTCGATAATGGCGCACAGCTCCTCCCGCGTATAATAATCCAGTCGGTTCACCAGGCCGAAGCGGGAACGCAGCGGGCTGGTCAGCATCCCGGCGCGGGTGGTGGCCCCCACCAGGGTGAACTTGGGCAGGTTGAGCTGGATGGAGCGGGCGTTCGGCCCCTGGTCGATGATAATATCCAGCCGGAAATCCTCCATGGCCGGGTACAGATACTCCTCAATGGCCGGGTGCAGGCGGTGGATCTCGTCAATAAACAGAATATCCCCCTTTTCCAGATTGGTCAGCACGCCGGCCAGGTCTCCCGCCTTTTCAATCTGGGGGCCGGAAGTCGTATGAATGCGGCAGCCGACGGCATTCGCGATAATATTGGCAAGCGTCGTCTTCCCCAGGCCCGGGGGACCGCTCAACAGGATGTGATCCAGCACGTCGTCGCGCTGTCTGGCGGCTTCCACCATCAGCATCAGGCGGTCCTTAATCTTCTCCTGGCCGCAGAACTCGCTGAAAGCGGGCGGTCTGAGGGACAAATCAAAAGCGGAGGAGGGGGCCTCCGTGGTGCGTGTGTAAAAGGACTCTCCCATGCGCAGGACTAGCAAACCCGTCTTTGGGGCATCCGTCAAGGGGGAAGTGTGGTCGGGAAACGCCTTTTCCGGCACATGCCGGAAGCCTTTGGCCTTTTTTGAGGACGGAAGGAATGCGGAGCCGCGGAAATGATGATACGCGGTGAAACGGCATGTTCTGCCTTCTCTTCTTACAGTGTGGATTCCCATTTCTGCCGCGTTTTCCCGGAACTCGCGGAATCCTTCAGTCTTCTCTTCCCGTCTCGCTCCTGAAACTTCTCAAACGGCTGCAGGTCAATCCTAGAGCCCAGATGGAAGCAAGCTTATCAATAGAGGTTCTTACCTGAACCTTGCCCGATTGCCCGGAAGCCGCAAAGGTGGAGAAAGAGAAAAATTTTTATTTGCTCCGCGGGAAAAACAGGGCAGGACGGGAGGAAATCTGCCATACTCTCATGGAGGATTTTTGTGAACCACGGAAACCTGTTCCTTTCCAAGCTTCTCAAAATACGCTTTGTTTCTGCTTATGCCTGTTGAAGACTTCCTCGTGTTGTCGGGGCGCTTTTCATCCTTTTCGAGCAACAGCCGGAAACGTGAAAAACTCGAGGAAGACGGGAAAATTCCTTCTGGATGAAAAAAAGATTGCCAAACCTCTCTTCTGCCATTATTCTGCCCCTGCTTTCCTATCTAGCACAATCTCCAACGGGCAGGTGTCAGAGTGGTCGAATGAGCACGCCTGGAAAGTGTGTGTACCGCAAACCGGTACCGAGGGTTCGAATCCCTCCCTGTCCGCCATCAATTTTCCACCGCAATATATTCGTGATGAGTATATTGCAGTTTTTATTTATAGGGGTATGGGGAAAAAGGGAGTATCTCTATATTTCCTTCTTGAAGTTCTATGAGGTGTCGTCATAGTAATGATACTACAAGAATGGAAACGGAAATCAAAAAATTCATTAAAGAGTACTCTTCTGAAATATTGGACGGAAATGCTGCTATATTCGCTGGAGCCGGACTTTCTATGTCTTGTGGTATGTCTTCTTGGAAAGAACTCTTGAAAGATATTGCAGAAGAACTTAAATTAGATATTGATCGAGAAAATGATTTATTATCAATCGCACAGTTTTATTACAACAAAAAAAGAGGAAGAGGGGAAATAAATCAACAACTTATCAAAGCATTTAAGAAAAAAGTTACATTATCTGATAACCATCGGATCTTAGCATCATTGCCTATTTCTACATATTGGACGACTAATTACGATCATTTAATAGAAGAGTCTTTAGAAGATGAAGGTAAAATCGTTGATATAAAGAAAACAATAGAAAATTTAGCACAATCAATACCACATAGGGATGTTGTTATTTATAAAATGCATGGTGATGTAGATGACCCAAGTAAAACTGTTTTGTTAAAAGATGATTATGAAATATATCATCAGAAAAATGCATTATTTATAACTTCCTTAAAAAGTGACTTATTATCTAAAACATTTCTCTTTATAGGATTTAGTTTTGATGATCCTAATTTATCTTATATTTTAAGTAAAATTAGAATTTTACTAGAAGAAGATGCAAAACCACATTATTGCATATTTCGTTCCGTTAGGAGAGATGATTTTGAGGACGAAAAAATTTTCACGTATGAGAAAATACGTCAAGAATTACGTATGGATGATCTTAAAAGGTATGGAATACGACCTATTCTTATTGAAAAGTTTGAACAAATTAAGGATATATTGTTTCATATAAAAACAAAGGTTCTATCGAAAAGTATATTTATTTCTGGCGCTGCAGAAAAATACGATCCTATGCATCCTGATGATGCAAATAAATTTGTATTTGAAATAGCAAGACAATTGGCAGCAACAGGTAATAAAATAGTCTCAGGATTCGGTTTAGGTGTTGGCAGCAGTGTCGTAAATGGAGTTTTGTCATATGTGTATTCCTCCACGGGGAGATTATTAGATCACCATATTGTTTTAAGGCCATTTCCTCAAAATATAAAAGATATAGATGAAAGAAAAGAAAAATGGTCTCGTTATCGCAAAGATATGATTTCACAAGCAGGTATTGCTATATTTTTATTTGGAAATAAAAAGCAAGGAAGTAATACTATATTATCTGATGGTATGCGAGAAGAATTTGAGATAGCCAAAAAACATAAATTAACTATAATACCTGTAGCTGCAACTGGTTATATGGCAAAAGAGATATGGGCTGACATTTCATCTAATTTAAACGAATATTACTCATCTCTAAAATTACGGAACGCTATTACTATTTTAAATCAGTTAACTCTTGATCAGACAGAAGGATTAGTAACAGCAATAATCAAGGCAGTCGAAGCAACACAAGAATTATAGATTTTATGGCAAAGAAAATATTCATATCCTACAAATATAAAGATGACAATGTAGAACCTTTTGCAGAATTAAATTCAACAACTGCACGAGACTATGTAGATAAACTTCAGAATATTCTTGAAGAGTATGATAACATCAATAAAGGAGAAGAAGATGGGGAAGATTTATCATCTTTGTCCGAAACGGTGATTGAAAATAAGTTAAAAGATCGTTTGTATGATAGTTCAATCACTATTGTTCTAATTTCAAAAAATATGAGAGAAGTATATTTACAAGAAAAACAACAATGGATTCCATGGGAAATATCGTATTCTTTAAAAGAAATAACACGAGGAGGGAGAACAAGCCGAATTAATGCTTTGATAGGAATAGTTTTGCCTGATGTGAATGGGAGTTATGATCATGCTATTATTGCAAAAGAGTGTCAAAATTGTAAGTGTAATATCTGGCAAACAAATAATCTATTTAAAATTATTAAAAATAATACATTTAATTTAAAAAAGAAAAACGAATATCTTAAAGATTGTTCTAATAAAAATAATGTATATACTGGACAAGTATCTTATATGGATTTGATTCGCTGGGAGGTATTCATAAAGAACCCGCAACGTTATATTGAAGAAGCTATACAAAGAAAAAATAATATTTTCGATTACAATATAACCAAAGAATTGCAATAGAGTAACCATCTCTCTACTACCCTTTCTTCCAAATTCATGGGAATCATCCGGAGTGGGATCGTCGTCACAAAATCTGTTCCAGTCAGGATTTTCTTTGTCCGTAGCTGACTGTTTTTGCTCTCGATCCCTCTAGGATTCTCTCTGTTATCTCCATTGGCATTCTCTATAGCCTAAATATTTTCATAGGAATCATTTTAGGATTAATTATTTGGAATGATTTTAATTAAAAATGTCTTCGTACAAAACTGATTGGCCTCAGAAGTCTTGGAATTCGGTCATACATAATCATACATTTGGAAAATCCCTCATTTATTATATTTATACATTGAGTGAAATTGTTTTTATTATAACTTATTTGTTTCCATGTGCTTGTGAATTCTATGGAATTTCCGGGGAAACAATACATGGAATACAGCGGTATGCATTTGAAAACTCTCTCTTTATCTTTAATATACATTGTATGAGACCATATTTTTCATAACTTGCTCATTGCAATATATTTGTAAATTTTGAGCACGTTTTCATAAGCCTTTTTCCTCTCTATTATTCCATTTTACAGGATCACTTGGAGAATCCATGTTTGAGGAAATGCAGATGGTAGTATACGGAGAATCATCTATACGCGGGTTATTTTATTCTGAATATCCCCAGAATTGATTATACGGATTTTTCAATGTCTCCCCTTACCAATTACCTTCTTTCCTGAATAATTCCCGTAGAAATCAATTTAGAATTAGATCTGGGATACGGTTTCATACAATAGAGGAAAAGAGGAGGGCATAGGAAGGTCTTTCGACTCTTCCTTTTCCAAAAAGGCATTCCTGATTTCATTGTATAAAAGGAAAAAGCTCCATCCAATCCTCAATCACCAGTATTGAGGGATGGAGGCAACAGATAAGAAACTCAACTCCCCCTCCCGCCACGCCCCGCACCCCTATTGAATAAGATCTATTGATGTTTTAATGTATTCGTTATTAAATAATTAGAACTGAAAAATGTCTTTTTTCCTTCTATTTTTTCAATCGATTATTTTCATAGTGTACTTATTTTTATATCATTAAAAATAATTCCTGCTTCCCTATCCGTATATTCCAGTGGAGATTTCACAGAAAGTGAAAAGGTCTTCCTGGCGTTCTTTCCTGTTTTATTCTAAACAATTCCAGAATCATTGATAAGAATTATCCGGGTTCTTCCCTGGAAAATATATTCCTTTTCTAAATTAAATCCCTAGAAATTAATTTAAAGTTAAAAAGAACTCCATAGCATACAAAGCAGGCTTCATCCGGTCTCATTCAATAGAAGAAGTAAGTGAAAGGAGGGAGTAACAGGTGAAAAAAATCATTTTTCCTAGGGCCGGGGGGACGGGCTCCCTTCATTTCTCCCATTGATACATTTCCTAATGCAGAAAAAAATATTTTCATTTTTTAGGAAAACAATTTTGGAGCATTTGGGGAAGTCTTTCTTCATGTGAAAGCCTCCTTGTATATACCGGGAAGGAATAGGGGGGCTGTCAACTGGGGCGCACTTTTGATTTAATGGGGGTAGTGTATGGAATGAGGTAGGGTATACGGTAGATGGTATGGGTATGATGAAATAGGACAAAGTGAGACCTATAGACAGATCTCACCTTGTTTCTTTGAAGGAATGTTTGATTGACTGATTAGACTCTACGACGATGCATCATAAGAGTTGCGAGACCTAAGAGGCTGAGTGATGATGTAGTCGGTTCTGGTACGTTAGGTAGAGTTTCGAGTGTAAATGAGATAACTGGCGTCAAACGGTCTAGTCCTGATATATATATCCCATAATCCTCATAACCAGGCATAAGAACCTTATCTGTTTCATCATAAGGAGTTCCATTTTCCTTATAGATATTCTCATGCGAATTAGTACTCGTAACACCAATAGCTGGTGCCGCAATTGGTGTATCTGCCCATTCTATTGTAGAACTTGTTGTACCTTTCAGGCTGGTGATTGTACTTCCCGCTTTAAGATAGTTGAAGGTACTGTCCTTTCCATAGAAGACTGCCGTATACGTAACATTAGTACTTAGTTTAAGATCTTCAAAATCGAATGGATTTGAACCTACCAGAGTTCCTGGTCCATAAGGAGCATTATTCCAAGATGATTTGCCTACAAAATCCCATGTGGATGTTTGATTTTTTTGAAAAATAGCAATACCTAAACCTCCAGGAAAACCTTTACCAACTTGTCTTCCGTAAATGGTAAGATTTTGCAAAAGTACTGAATCTGTCAATGTTTCAGAAGTTGTCAACCAAGTCGAATTGTTAAGAGTAAAATCAAAAGAAGTACATATAACATACGAAGGAGGACTAACTGGATTATAATCGTCTGCGCCTGGACTATAAATGGTTACTATGTCAGCCTGAGCGATACTTCCTGCGACTAATAAAATAGCGATAGTCTTCATAGTCATTTATTGTTGATGTGTTTTATTAAAGTCGAAAATCTGATGTCGCGATGAGTCACTTCGTTTGTGATGTTGCTACGAATTAACGCGACATCAGATGAGTGTTATTGATTATCGTACGGGAATTCCTCCTGATTCTACTGAAGCCATTATCGCGAGTTTTCCGTTCAGTTCTTCATATTCAAGTGGAGACATATTGTTTCCCTTAAGATGAAGTTCCTCAACTCTGTCTTTAATCGCTTCGTACTCTTCTTGCGTTAATTCTTTTTTGCCTTCCATAGTCGTATTCGATTTTGAGTTTTTATTGTCAGAGAATCTCCACGAGAACATAGGGAGATTTGCGATCTAACTGTGCAATAATATCTCCCAAAGAGATTTTGGTAAACACTTAATATCTCAAAAAGATAATTTTCTTGAGATTGCTCTTGTGGCATACTCCTCTCATGAAGACGCATGGAACAGGCGTTCGGTCTGCGAAGGAGTTTGAAAAATGGATGATGGACAATGGATTGAGTTATTCAAGTATTGCGTTTGCCTGTGGAGTCTCGGAGCGTACGGTACGTCAATGGATATCTCAAAAAGGTATTCCCGAGAGATTTTCCCATTGCCTCAAGAGCATGGTTGAGTCCTCCAGAAAGACAGTTTCCCCCATTGAAGCAACAGCTGATTGAACAAGGTGATGGTTCAGATGCCAGCCGCGCAACCGACATCATCTCCCAATTCCATTCCCGATATTCAGGTAGACGTTTCCTTGTCTCTGTCGGTTAAACTTTCCCCTGAACTTTACAAGCAGCTTGAAGCCAAGGCGTCCCAGCAGGGGATATCCCTGGGAGACATGGTGGCTCGGTCCATCTCCTCTCTTATCAACGAACAACCGGAGTCCCCCCATTCCTCGAAAACGCGTAAAGTCGTTCTTCCTCTCCAGTCTTGAATATTTTCATCAAGCGGTATTAGATTGTGGGGAAAACAATTGACTGTCATGGAGCTTTGTTGTGTATAAAGCCCATGTTTCGCGACATGGTGGATTCATGATCGGAGCTGCATACCAACAAGGAATATTTGTCCAGGTAATATCCTCTGAAGGGCAAATTCTCTTCACTCAAAAAGGAAAACTGCTGAGATGCTCTTCTGAAGTCGTTTCCTTTCTCAAGGGAAACGACCTTTTTATTTGTGACCATCAGGGAAGCACGCTATCCCCCCATCGCTATACGGATGACGAGCCAGCTAAAGCGGGTTCATCAAAAAGCATTGTATTTTACTTCCTGTTGAGATGTCTGATCAAAATAGGAGCTGTCTACCGATTGTATCAATTCCTGGGTAGGCTATCAAATGGGGGAATACATTTAATTTAGGGGTACCTGACATTTGCCGTACCCAGTATGGCTGGGAATAGGGGGATGGATATAGAAATGAAAAAGGGTGGAACCATTGCTGATTCCATCCCTTGATGACTGTTCTTTGTCTATTTTAGAAGCTGTACCTTGTCGAAAGTGAAGCGGATTGATTCACCTGGCTGCTTCTGGCTTCCAGAGTGTAGAATGCTCCAACGTTCCAGTTTTGATTGATAACCCAGTTGGTTCCGGCATTCATCATGAAAGCGCTTCTGCCCGGATTGCTTCCTTCCGATTTAACTTCAACTCCATAAATGGAGGATTTTACGGAAGGATTCGTCCGGGAGACATCTCCCACATAGGAGACAGTCAGCTCGGGAATAAGATATTGGTTTCCTCCCAAGGCTACTTGTGTTTTGGCGGTAACACCTGCGGGTACGCTCCACACTTGCATGTTACCGTCCCTGTACTGGCGGCTGCCGCCGGTATACGTTTCCGTGAAGCTTTCCTGCGCTCCATGAACATAATCGATTCCAACAAACGGAGTCAGCGTTGTCTTCTCGGTGACCTTGATATTCCAATCGGCTTTGAGTCCGAAAGTAAATACGTCGTCGTTCCATTTGGACTGGCCTAGAAGATTATTGGAGCCTCCTACGAGCGTGTAACCTCTGTTTTCAACGGAACCGTAAGCGAAATAACCGCTCCATTCCAGATTCTGCCTGTCACACAGGGGGGCAAGGTAATTGGCATACAGGCCGCCCATGATGCTGTTCTGCTTAGATCCTGCCTGGTATTCATCCGTCTTGAAAACGCCGAACGTCTGCCCCAAAGCGATGCCTGCACGGAATTTTTTCGTCCACGCGTGATCAATACCGATAGCATAACCTCCTCCGTTGTATTGGAATCCTCCTGCGTGTGAGGTTGAGTTCATATTGATAAAATCACCAAGACCGCTTACCCATGCATTGGTATCTCCTGGTTGAACAGTTTTGAGCTGGGATGCAGCTGTTTGTCCGAAGCTCTTGACGACGTTCGTACTGGACCAAAGCATGTTGGCGATATTGGAACCGTCTTTTCCGCTCAACAGGGCGGCAACGGATTCGTCAACTTGTCCAGTGAAACTTAATGTCCCGGTAGTAGAATCCCAGAAAAGATGGCCTTCCTTAAGGAGATGGTGTTTATCATTCAGGGAAAGGGCAAAATTACCGTTGACCGACCCCGTCCCATTGGCTTTGATGAGGTTAAGAGTAAACGCTTCCGTCCCTGCGGCCAGGATTCCAAGGCCTACTTCCACTTCGGTATTCACCGTTCCATTAACCGCAAGGGAATTGGTCACGGAAAGATTGGAATAGGTTCCGGAACCGTGATTGGACGACGTAGCGGCTGTGATTCCGTCCAGATAGAAACCGAGCCTCGAACCGTTATTCAAAGTCAGATTGTTATGCTTTTGGAATCCCGGGCTGTTACCGACATAGAGTAGTGCATTTGATTGGAGGATGGTTGAACCAAAGGTGCCGCTGCCATTGACAGAGCCGTTTTCCGATACCGTTACGATCCCTTTTACCACCCCGTTATTGCTCAAGATGGATGATCCATTAACGAGTACGTCTCCATTGATGGTATTCCTGTTGTCCAGGGATGCACCGGAATTAATGGCAACGTCATTGTTGATTGTTCCCCTGTTGTTGACGGAAGCAGTAACTGCATCCTCGGAACCATTGGGAGTTCCAACAGTAAGCACGGAATCAGTTGTTCCAAGAACAGTGTTTTGACCGATTTCCAGAAGACCGCTCTGAACATTGATCCGATTGGATTCGTATTCGTCCCCCGTCAAAACAATGGCGGCATCGGTAATACTTCCTCCTGCCTGACCAACTTGAATGTCTGCGCCTGCATTTCCATCGGTTCCCACCATGTTGAAACCGAGTGTATCCGATCCCGACATCGTAAATGTTTGTGAACTACTGGTGACCAATGTTCCTCCCGTTCCTTGGACATAGGCATTGCTAAGTCCGCTGGTAACTTTCGTCGCATCAACATTGCCGCCGTTCGCCAAGGAAACGACAACATCTTGGGACAGAATATCGGGAGCCTTGCCGTCGGTAATAATAGTTCCCGGTTGTTCCGGTTGACCGGGATTATAATCGTTGTCAACCAGTGTCAGGGCATAACGTCCATCTGTTTGAGCAATGGAAACGAACTTCTTGTCAGCAATGTCCCGGGAAACTGTGGTGGTTCCATCATAACTTTCAGTAATCTTCAAAAGACTAGTTTCACCAGTAATATATTTACAGTAAAATACAATCGTCCCCGTCTCCGGACTAAGGAAACTGTCTTCTGGACCAATACAGTGGAAATCAATTGTTGTATTCCCTGTAATAGATAAAGTTCCAGTTACAGTTATATTAGAATATTTATTACGACCATAGTCCAATAGAGCAACCTCTCCTCCGTCCGAAAGAATGAGATTCCCTTGTAGAATTCCACTCCCTTCAAATGAAGTGTAATTCCAGATCTTAAGTCCATGAGTAGTTGATACAGTATATTGATCTTTGATAATAGTTCCTCGACAAAATTCCAAATTAACAAAGTCGTTATCTTTAATCGTCGCGTTTCTCAAATCAATGATAGATAATGGGCCATCAACAGTAGAATCAACAAAGAATGAGCAGGAGGACTCCTTGCTGCTTGTTTCGAGGGAACCATTGAATTTCACTTGCGCTCCTAATTGTGCATCTAACGATACATTTTTTAAAACGATGCCAGAACTGATGGTGTATTGGGCATTGCCAGTAGGAGGATTAGCTGAATCAGGCCAATCGGAAGATCCTCCACATATAATAAAGTTATCATTTTTGAAATCCATAGTGCCTTGTCCTGTCAACGTATAGGAGCCGTTATCCGTTGAGCCCCAGCATGGGCCGTAAAATTTATCAAGATTAACAGACCAATTGCCATCAAGGCTCAGATTGACGTTATCAAATTCGGGAGTTTTTCCGACATATTGATCCCAGTCATGGGTATTCAGATTGATTGTTTCCGTGGCAATGACCGGTTGCGAAATGCAGGCAAGCACGGCCGCTAGAAGTATTGTAGGCAGATGTGGCTTCATAATCGATTTTGGTGAGTGGTTGCAGATCACATGGGAAGAATCAGTTGTTCTTCTGATTCTCCAATAAAGCTATTTTTCCCAATATATCGTTTAATTCCTTTTCCTCGGCAGGGGACAGCTCAGAATATTTGATTCTAAGGTTTTCAGCCTTTACGCTTAATTCTCTTAGAAGTTTTTCTCTTTCATCTTCCTGTGTTAGATTATTGTTGTTTTCCATGGTTGTATCGGTTTCGTTGTTCTGCCTTTTGTCGGAAATCTCCATAAGGCCATATATGGAATTCTCAGGTGGAGAGAGTAATATGTCTCCTAAAGAGATTTTTGTAAACACTTAATATCTCAAAAAGATAATTTACTTGAGATTGTTCTTGTGGCATATTCCTCTCATGAAGACGCATGGAACAGGCGTTCGGTCTGCGAAGGAGTTTGAAAAATGGATGATGGACAATGGATTGAGTTATTCAAGTATTGCGTTTGCCTGTGGAGTCTCGGAGCGTACGGTACGTCAATGGATATCTCAAAAAGGTATTCCCGAGAGATTTTCCCATTGCCTCAAGAGCATGGTTGAGTCCTCCAGAAAGACAGTTTCCCCCATTGAAGCAACAGCTGATTGAACAAGGTGATGGTTCAGATGCCAGCCGCGCAACCGACATCATCTCCCAATTCCATTCCCGATATTCAGGTAGACGTTTCCTTGTCTCTGTCGGTTAAACTTTCCCCTGAACTTTACAAGCAGCTTGAAGCCAAGGCGTCCCAGCAGGGGATATCCCTGGGAGACATGGTGGCTCGGTCCATCTCCTCTCTTATCAACGAACAACCGGAGTCCCCCCATTCCTCGAAAACGCGTAAAGTCGTTCTTCCTCTCCAGTCTTGAATATTTTCATCAAGCGGTATTAGATTGTGGGGAAAACAATTGACTGTCATGGAGCTTTGTTGTGTATAAAGCCCATGTTTCGCGACATGGTGGATTCATGATCGGAGCTGCATACCAACAAGGAATATTTGTCCAGGTAATATCCTCTGAAGGGCAAATTCTCTTCACTCAAAAAGGAAAACTGCTGAGATGCTCTTCTGAAGTCGTTTCCTTTCTCAAGGGAAACGACCTTTTTATTTGTGACCATCAGGGAAGCACGCTATCCCCCCATCGCTATACGGATGACGAGCCAGCTAAAGCGGGTTCATCAAAAAGCATTGTATTTTACTTCCTGTTGAGATGTCTGATCAAAATAGGAGCTGTCTACCGATTGTATCAATTCCTGGGTAGGCTATCAAATGGGGGAATACATTTAATTTAGGGGTACCTGACATTTGTCGTACTCAGTATGGCTGGGAATAGGGGGATGGATATAGAAATGAAAAAGGGAGGAATCAGAAATGATTCCACCCTTTGGTGAGGGAGTTTAACTTCTTAATAATCTTCCATCATCAAAAATACTTTCAAAAGAATTGAACTTGAGCCCCTGTTTTCTTATCCGTTTGCAGCATATTTGATGATTAAAAGGAATCGTCGGGATTGCCGAATCTCGTTACTCGCTTAATTCGGTGATGTCGGTTTCAGGTTTCGGGTAGCCTTTGCCGGCAATCCATTTTTTCGTTTCCGCCGCCATTTCGGGGGTGACGTTAAAGTCGTATTGGGCATAGTCGCCGATGTGGAATTTTCCGGGCTTGAAGAATCCCCATTTCTCAAAGAAGTCCGTCAGGTCGGTTTTTGTGACATCACAGCATGCCTTGACGAATTCGAACTGGTATTTGACGGTGTCGTTCCCTCCGTAGTTTCCCGCGTTGTTGCGCAGGTACTCCATGACGTCAGGATAGAAGTCGGGGTGTCCGTTTTTGGTAAAGTAAAGATGGAGCTGCCACAGGGGAACCAGCTTGTTGAAGACGTCCTTGGATTGCAGGTAGGCGATTTCCCCTTCGATGATTTCCTTACGGGCCTTGTCGTAGCTGCCCTGGCGCTTCAGGCGGCTTTCATTGCCTGTTTTGGCTGCGGCCTGCAGGGAAAAGATGTTGTTGCTGACTTCCGTCATGCCGCCCCAGGTCATCGGGCGCATTTGCATGACGTGTCCTACTTCGTGGGAGAATCCCCAGCAGGCATCGCCCTTGAGAACGTTTTCAGGGTCGGTGACCATACGCATTGTCCCGTCGTTTCCAAGGTAGGCGACTCCGTCTCCGTCGCGGAACATGTAGTAGTTGAAGTTCACGCGGGCCAGGACGCGGTTTTCCGGGATTTTGCCGTATTTATCCAGGCCCATCAGCTGGTATTGGATGCCGATGAGCTTGTCGTAGGCGTTGATGAGTTCGGTTCCGCGGTCTTTGGTGAATTTTTTCAGGAATTCTACGGGGTAGGCAACCTGGATGTATTTTCCCCGGGCATCCATGATCGGAGAGACGGCCTGGTCAAGCAGGCGAACCCAGTCCTTGTTGGTGTCGCCCCGGGTGGTGTCAAAGTAGCCGTTGGCTTTGCCGGTCACGAAGTGGACGGGGATTTTCGGCGCCTTGCCGGCGTCTTCGGTGAAGTAGCTGATATAGGCGTTGGCGGGCGTTTCCACGTCAATGATGTTGATTCCTTCCTTGAGCGGAATCTGCTTTTTGTGCAATCCCCAGCCATTGGGGTCTTTTGTGGGCTGCACTCCTTCGGCCGGCTTGCGCATCAGGTTCGGCAGCAGGAGGCTGATTTCCTGCCCCTCCGTCTTGCCGACCAGGACAACATGCCGCCCCTTTTCCAGATAGACGCCCGTCATGTTGTCGTATTTGCTGAATCCGTCGCCGATTCTGAGATTTTTCCCCGTCTGGCGCGGTGAGGGGAGGGCCCGGTATTCGGCATACAGGTAGTCCGGCTTGTAATGGCCCGCCAGGATTTTGGCCGCGAGTTCCTTCATCGCGTCAGACTGGAAGGCGGAAGTGTCTTTGACATCCGGCTTCAGGGAGGTGCAGGAGGAGTCTTTGAACAGTTTGAGGTCGTTGCCGATGTGTTCCGGCGTGTTGGCGGCAAATGCCGCTGCGAGCGACAGCAGGGGCAGGGATAGTAATGGAAGGATTCGGTTCATGACAGTACGGGAAGCAGGTGGTTCCGTGATGTTACAAGATACAGGTTCCGTTTTCTTCTTCTTTCACCATTTTTCTCTTGATGAATAAATAGGCAGGCAGTCCGTCAGGAGAAAGGCCGGGCGGTTGATTTGTGGAATGGTTTTGGCGTTGCGGCAGGTTTTTTTCGGCCGGTTTCACGTTTCCGGATATTTCCCGTGTTCCGGCGGGCGCTTTTCCGGGGCGCCGTATCCGGATGGGCGCGTTCCTTGTTCCCCTCTTGAGTTTTGAACCGAAGCCTTCCGGGCTTCCCGGCGGCAGTATTGCGTTCCTGCCGCGTGTTTCTCTTTATGTTCCTTTTTCTCTGGTCTTGACGCACATGCATGACATGGTTGTTGTGCGGAAGGGGAAAATGGAATAAGGTGGAGAGGATGATGAACTCCGTATTCAAGTGTTTGATGAGTGCCGTATGCGCCGTGGCATTGCCGGCGTTCGGGCAGGAAGAGAAAACCGGTTTCCCTACGGACAGGGCTGTGACCGTATTCAGCGCCGGGGAGGGCAATCCCTATGCGTCCATCCGTATTCCCGCCCTGCTCAGTATCGGCAAGGGCCAGCTCCTGGCATTCGCCGAAGGACGGTACAAGAATACCGACCAGGGGGAGAACGATATTATCATGAGCGTCAGCAAGAATGGCGGGAAGACCTGGTCCCGTCCCCGGGCGATTGCCAAGGCCCATGGCGCCACGTTCAATAATCCGTGCCCTGTTTATGACGCCAGAACCAAAACCGTGACTGTCGTGTTCCAGCGTTACCCTGCCGGCGTCAAGGAGCGGCAGCCCAATATCCCGGACGGATGGGATGATGAAAAGTGCATCCGCAATTTCATGATTCAGAGCAGGAACGGAGGTTCTTCCTGGACGAAGCCGCAGGAGATTACGAAGACGACCAAGCGTCCTTCCGGAGTGGATATTATGGCGTCCGGCCCGAATGCGGGAACCCAGTTGAAGAGCGGCGCCCACAAGGGCCGCCTGGTGATTCCGATGAATGAAGGGCCGTTCGGCAAATGGGTGATTTCCTGCATTTACAGCGATGACGGCGGCAAGAGCTGGAAGCTGGGCCAGCCGACTGCCAATATGAAAGGCATGGTGAACGAGACGTCCATTGCGGAAACGGATAACGGCGGCGTGGTGATGGTTGCGCGCCATTGGGGCGCAGGCAATTGCCGCCGTATTGCGTGGTCCCAGGATGGCGGGGAGACCTGGGGACAGGTGGAAGACGCTCCGGAGCTGTTTTGCGACAGTACCCAAAATTCCCTGATGACGTATTCCCTGAGCGACCAGCCTGCCTACGGCGGCAAAAGCCGCATTCTGTTTTCCGGGCCCAGCGCGGGCCGGCGCATTAAGGGACAGGTGGCCATGAGCTATGACAACGGCAAGACCTGGCCGGTGAAGAAATTGCTGGGCGAGGGCGGTTTTGCCTATTCCAGCCTTGCCATGGTGGAACCCGGCATCGTTGGGGTGCTTTATGAGGAGAACCAGGAGCATATTAAAAAGCTGAAGTTTGTTCCCATTACCATTGAATGGCTGACGGACGGAGAAGACACAGGGCTGGCTCCCGGCAGGAAACTTAAATAGGAAGGGACTTTGGGAAACAGCTTTTCCCGATCCTTTTTTGTTTGTGATAAGCGCCGTTGTCGTAACGGTTCCGGTTTTGATGCCGGTCCGTGATTATCCCTGAATACGGGGATGCCGGGCCGGCATGCCGGGGTAAAGGCAGATGGCGGGGAGCATGTAAACAGAAGCGTCAAACAATATTATTTTGTCATTAGAAGAGCTTTCTTCATGAAGTAGCGGTTTTCCGTTTGTCAGATTGCCTGTAACAGGTACCACGATGGAACTTGTACAGGACAGAGGCGGGATTCCGACCCGGATGCCCGTGTTGTTCTGTATGACAGGGTGTGGAAGAGTTGCCTTCTTGATTCCAGGACGCTTGCGGGTATTCTGCAAGGCATCCGTTGCCCTTGGAGCTTTTCCCATTTGGGAAGGCCGGTGAGCGGAAGGTGATTCCCCGTTTCAATATATGTCCTGGATTTATCTGGTGTTGGCCGGTCTCTGCGAGATCGGATGGCCTCTGGGTTTCAAACTTTCTCAAACGCCCGGCACTGGGCCCGGCAAATTCGCCGCCTGTATCGCCTGCTCCGTTTTCAGCACACCTTCGTAACAGGGAAGGCAGGGCTTACAGAGTTTGTCCCAAGGTTGCGGATGTG
>OGXJ01001059.1_pt1 | contig 21139 bp, 22 predicted proteins | sample 1576231 | NCBI WGS metagenome assembly OGXJ01 (sample SAMEA3541539, study PRJEB24748) | human gut metagenome | biome: human gut; feature: human-associated habitat; material: faeces | place: China | collected 2012
TAAAGGCGGTAGGCCAGGCAATGAACACGACCAGTCTTGTGAGCAAGGCCATTAGTATCCGTGACGCCGACCAAAAGAAGAAGCGGACTTATGACCAGTGCTGGGTAGTGTTCGACAAGGACGATTTTCCTGCAAAGGACTTCAATGAAGCCATTACACTGGCCGAAAAAACGGTTTCAAGGTGGCCTATAGCAACCAGGCGTTTGAATATTGGTTCCTGCTGCACTTCAATCTCTACAAAGGGGCGTTGCACAGGAACAGTTATGCCGACATGCTGTCAAGGCTTTCAGGAATACCCTATTCCAAGACGGAAGGATTCGGGACTATTATGTATAACCGATTGCTCCACTTGCAGTCGCAGGCCATTAAGAATGCCTCTGCCGTTCTTGCCGATGTCTCACATGGTAATCCGGCTATGGAAGAATCTTCCACTACCGTACATCTGTTGGTAGAAGAATTGAAAAAGTTTATCTGATTATGCTCGTTAAGGTCATCCTATGGATGGCCTTAATTTTATGGCATATTTCAAAATATAATCTGCACACATTTCAGGATTGACGTTGTTGACAAGATACAAGTTGCATCGTATCAGTTACTTGCATCAAAAACGATGCGTTGACAAACGTTGACAAGCGTTGACGCTTTTGAAAATCCTATGAATTTTGTAGCCAATGGTTGACAAAAACACACGTATCTATATTTATTCTTATTTCTATAAGGAAAAAAGATAAAGTATTGAATAATAAGCATTTCTGGTAAGCTATATAATCAAGTTTGTACATTGGCTTTCTTGTCAACCTTGTCAACGCTGAAATATATATGCCATCTGTTTTTTAGATTTTTGTCCCGTTGCCATTTCATGTAAAGATGATTACCTTTCTGAACAGACGGACACATATTCCCTGAAAATCCTACAAACTACGTGGTATTCCCATGTTTAACCTGTTTCATTTTGATTTTCGACATTGTATCTTTAATGCCAAAACAAAGTGGATATGGATATATGCAAACATTTTTCAGAGATAAAGCCGGAACAGTCGTATTCGGTAAGCGATGCGGCGCGTTTCCTCGGCATACACCGGTGTACCATCTATGATTACATTACCCATACGGAAAGGCCGTTGCCGTTCTTCCGGATGCAGGACAACCAGAGAATACAGTTCCGTGGTGATGACCTGATTGCCTACAAGACTGCCGGCCTCCCGAAGAAAGGGCGTAAACGGAGATAGGATGAAAATTTCATAGCCTGCCACACCAATGGAGATATAGCAGTCCATGTTTGTATTTGTGTTCAACTTGTCAAGTCCCTGACCGCTTCAAGCAGCTTACCGACCATACCCTCTGCCACTTCCATGTCGGCCAGCACATCCTTCATTCGGTAGGGTGCGCCGTTTTTGCCGTGCCCGTTGCTGTCCAGCCACAGATAGGCTTCCGCATCTGCATCAAAACCCTCGTAATACTCTTCCATGTCGCTGACCAGACTTTCAAGGCTGCGTCCTTGCATCGTGGCCGAAAAGAAGAAATCCTGTCCGGCAGGAGTGAATTGGGAAAACTCAAAGATGACTATATTCTTGTCCTGATGCTTCTCTGCATCCACATGCCAGCCGTTTGTCTATGCACATTGTATGACTTCTTTTATAATCTTATTTCTAGTTCGCATGGATACTGATGTTTATGTCAGCCGTGGCACTCGGTTGATTGCACCACGGCTGACGGGTTATTTTAATGCTCAAATCTGGCTAAGAACTGTTGCAGGCGGAAGTCCTGCAAGTTCTTTAATGGTGTAGGAGTAAAATTCTCCTGTAGCCTTACTTGTAGCTTACCCAAGCCTTGTGCCGTAAGGTCAAGTTCCACTTCCGACAATTCGTTAAGTGATATATAGCCGTATTCGTCCTCCGCAAGTCCTACCACGATACCAAAGAGGATAGTGTCGCTCCCTTCTTTCTCTCCTTCAAGGATGAACCAGCGTACCGCTCCAAGAGCAAAGATGGCACGGCAAACAGCTTCTTTTCCCTTGCCGTCCTGGGAATAAAGGGGATAGCCTTCCAAGGCTTCCTCCAATTGGGGTGTCATCAGTCTGCACATATCAGTCAAATTCTATTTCATTGTCATACACTTCTATTTCCGCTCCGCTGCTGAACTGCACGATAAAGCCTTTTGCAGTCCTGCCCACGATAGTTCCGCGATGGTAGCCACGCCACGACGTGACCAGTTCGCATTGCTGCCCGTATTCGGGAAAATCTGTTTCATACATAATTGAAAATTTTTAGATGGTTGCTTGATAGTAAATTCTTGGCTCGGCGGAAACATTATAGATGTAGCTGCCACAACAGGCAATTCCTGCCGTAGTACAGCCGTTTCATGCCCCTGACGCTTCCGCTCTTGTGGAAGTTGGGAAAGCAGTCTATGCTCACTCTCCGGCCTTGCTCGATAGTCATTCTTCTTGTCCGCATAATTCCTTGTGTTTAAGAGTTATGAAATCTGATACTTTTCCCTTTTGTGAAGCTCCTTTGAGCTTCTTGGTCGGGAAGACCGTTTTACGTGCAAATGGGCACTGCGGACACAAGGGAGAATAAGGCAAGTATGAGGCCGGAGAGTGCGGACGGAATACCCCAATTTGGGAGGGGCGAGAAAATTTGTGGAAGGCTTCCGTCAAGCCCTCCAGCCGAAAGCCCATGGCGGTACTTGACATTTCTCCCGTCCGCAGTAGTTTTGCACGATAAAACGTACCCGGCCAAGATGTCCAAAGGAGGCTAAGAAAAACTCCATAAAGCAAATCCTATTTATAGGATAGCATCCAAGTCCAATCTGTTTTCCAAAGACCGTTGCCATTGTGAGAACCTACAAAATGAAGCGTAGCGAAGTCTTGCAGGTTCTCTCTATGGCAACAGATTTGGGCTACCCAGACCATTGTAAATTCCTCTCAGCAGAACTTACTTGGTGCTGTTGGCACGGAGTAAGTCAGCTGGCTAAGTTCTTGAAAAGTCATAGCTATAACTAATATTTGGTGGTATTCGCAAAAATATTTCGATTTTAGATAGATTTATGCTCTAATCTCTAATTATTTGATTACTGTTGTCGCATATTAAAACAAAAAGATTCCAAGATGGAAGAAAGAAAAGATATTAATCGATTGAAAGTTGTACTTGCCGAGAAGAAGAGAACCAATAAATGGTTGGCTGAAACTTTGGGCAAAGATCAAGCTACAGTTTCCAAGTGGTGCACAAACACATCGCAACCATCACTTGAAATGCTGATGAGAATTGCTGAAGCGTTGGAAGTCGATATGAAGGATTTGCTGTGGCCATTAAAGCAACAATGATTTCTAAAATTTAACTGATACAGAACATTCAGGCAGAAAGGCGGATAATATGGAACATCCCAAACTAATAAATAACATCACTGAACGTGTGGCCGATGACTTGAAGAAACGGTTGTCACGAGACAGTCGTGTGTCGGTAGCTGCAGCCTCATTCTCAATCTATGCGTTCGAGGCGTTGAAGAAAGAGCTGGAAGATGTGGAAGAACTACGTTTCATATTCACCTCGCCCACATTCATCAAGGAAAAGGCCAAGAAAGAAAAGCGTGAATATTACATTCCAAAACTTAACCGCGAGCGTAGTCTCTATGGAACAGATTTTGAGATTCGTCTCCGTAACCAGCTTTCACAAAAAGCTATTGCCAAGGAATGCGCAGACTGGATTCGCCGGAAAGTGAAGTTCCGCTCCAACTCCTCACAAGAGCAGATGGGCGGTTTCCTACATCTTGCAAATGCTTCTGAATATGTTTATCTGCCATTTAACGAGTTTACCACGACTCAGTTAGGATGTGAGCGAGGCAACGAGATATATAGTATGGTCAACGTACTTCCTTCGCCTACAGCCGAGGCTTATCTTAGAATCTTCAATGAGCAATGGGAGAACGAGGCAAAGTTTTGCGATGTGACCGACCGAGTGCTTGAATACATTGAGACAGTTTATCAGGAGAATGCACCGGAGTATATCTATTTCATTGCCCTATATAATATCTTTAATGAGTTCTTGGAGGATATTTCCGAGGATGTGTTGCCCAACGAGCGCACAGGCTTCAAGCAGAGTATCATTTGGAATAAACTGTATAACTTTCAGCGTGACGCGGCTTTGGCCATCATCAATAAATTAGAAAAATACAACGGTTGCATATTAGCCGATAGCGTTGGTCTTGGCAAAACGTTCACGGCGTTAGCCGTTATCAAATATTATGAGAACCGCAACAAGTCGGTTTTGGGGCTTTGTCCCAAAAAGTTGAATGATAACTGGCAGACTTTCCGTGCCAACTACAAGAACAATCCTATAGCCGCTGACCGTTTACGCTATGATATTCTTTTTCACTCAGATCTCTCGCGTGATCGTGGATTAAGCAATGGGCTTGATTTGGAGCATATCAACTGGAGTAATTACGACCTTATAGTAATATATGAAAGCCATAACTTCCGCAACGGCGGCAATGTGGACGAAGATGAAGAAGAGAATTTCGACACCAATCGTAAAGAGAACCGTTACGAACGGTTGATGAATCGTGTGATTCGCCAAGGAGTCAAGACCAAAGTGCTGATGTTGAGTGCCACACCGGTGAACAATCGTTTCAATGACCTTAAAAACCAGCTTCAGTTGGCTTACGAGGGGCGAGCAGACAATATCAACGCTGAGTTGGACATCGATGAGATATTCCGCAATGCCCAAACCGTTTATAACAAGTGGGTGAAACTTGATGCGGAAGAACGTACCACAGAGCGATTGCTCCGTGACCTTAGCTATGACTTCTTCCAAATGCTTGATGCCGTTACAATAGCACGTAGCCGCAGTCATATTGTAAAGTATTACGACACACGGGACATCGGCGATTTTCCCAAGCGGTTACCGCCTATTTCACGCCGTCCGAAACTGACAGACCTCAGTAGTGCCATCAACTTTAAGGATATTGCACAGCAGCTTGAACTTCTGAACCTCGCCATATATACACCATCGTTGTATCTTTTGGCAAGCGCCAAAGACAACTACGCCATTGATTTTGAAGGCAATGGTAGTATTACCATTGACGGGCGTGAGAAAGGTTTGCGCAAACTTATGGCTACCAATCTTTTGAAGCGTTTGGAGAGTAGTGTAAATTCGTTTCGTTTGACATTAGGACGCATTAGGGAATATATCACCACCACGATAGAAATGATAGATACCTATGAATTGAAACGAGGTAACGCTACAGTTGATGTGAGCGAGTTTTCTAATGAAGATTGGGATAGTACAGATAGTGAAGCAGATCCGTTTGCCACAAAAAAATCAAAAATTAGCTTGGCGGACATGGACTATGTAAGCTGGCGGCGTGATTTGCAGGCGGATCTTGAAAGTCTGGAATTACTTCTTATCATGCTGCAAGACATTACTCCGCAGCACGACAGCAAGTTGCAAATGATCATATCCGACTTAAAGGAAAAGTTTGAGCATCCCATTAATGAAGGCAATAAGAAAGTATTGATATTTACCGCTTCTGCCGATACCGCCGATTATCTCTACACCAACCTTGCAGAAGGCATTAAGCGAGAATGTGGCCTGAATGTGGCCCTTATCACTGGTACGACGGACGGGCGATGTACTATTCCAAAGATGCCATTGAGCTTCAACAATGTGCTGACTTATTTTTCTCCTTTGTCGAAAGACCGTGCAGCAATATTTCCCAATGCCAAAGAAGAAATAGATGTGCTGATTGCCACCGACTGTATCAGTGAAGGACAAAACTTGCAGGATTGTGATTATCTTGTCAATTATGACATCCATTGGAATCCGGTGCGTATCATTCAGCGTTTCGGCCGTATTGATCGTATTGGTTCACGAAATAAAAAAATACAGCTGGTTAATTATTGGCCGGATATGGAGCTTGACGACTATATTAAACTTAAAGGGAGGGTGGAAAGTCGTATGAAAGTGACCGTCCTCACAGCTACGGGGAATGGCAATCCATTGACTAATGGTGAAGAAGCCGACCTTGAATATCGTTGCAAGCAATTAAAAAGGTTGCAAGAAGAAGTCGTGGATATAGAAGAAATGGATACAGGTATCAACATCATGGACTTGGGCTTAAACGAGTTCCGCCTTGATCTGCTTTCATATATTAAAGAACACCCCGATGTAGAACATGCTCCATTTGGAATGAGTGCCATAGTAGCAAGTTCTTCAATGGCAAAACCTGGCGTGATATTTATTTTGAAGAATCGGAACAATTCTGTCAATATTGATCGCAAGAATCTGCTTCATCCGTTCTATATGATATATGTGGAGGAAGATGGAAATGTTGTAATAGACCATTTGCATCCGAAACAGTTACTTGATACAATGCGTCATCTTTGCAAAGGTAAAGTCGACTACAACCATAAACTTTGTGCTGCGCTTAATCGCGAGACTTCGGATGGCCGACAGATGACAAAGTATAGTCGCCTGCTTCAAGATGCTATTGCCGGCATTGTTGAGGTAAAGCAAGAGAGTGATGTCCTCAGCCTTTTTTCCGAAGGTGAGACTACGGCCTTGCGAGGTGATGTGACGGGACTTGATGATTTTGAGTTGATTGCATTTCTAATAATCAAGGAGGAAGGACAATGATTGAAAGTTTGTTTCCAACTTCAACACATGTAGGTTGCCCTGTCCCCAAGAAAACATTCATTGAGCAACTGGGAGCCAATGCACGACTAAAAGGTAATTTTACCAGTTATATAGAGCGCATTACTTGGGTAGCCAAACTTGCACCGTCCACCATCCATGTGGCTGATGGTCAAGTGGTGCACGAAATTACTGTCTTCGAGATAACCATGAAAGTAAAGGATTGCCCTACTGATTTGTTTGCCTTCATTGACACATGGATGCCCCGACACTTGCTGTTTGCCTTGGAATATGCCGGACAAATCAGCCTGCTTATTCACTACAAAGAGCCATCAGGGGCTACCACTGGGCAGAAATACTGCATTGTTCGTGCTTACCAAACAGCTTGGCAAGATGCAGGCTGTGTGTCGCTTTCCCTGCAAGGTCTGTCTATGGATGCCATTTATGAGAACTTTGTGCGCCAAATAGCAGATGGTCAAATTACATCCTCTGCAACCAGCTTGCGGCAAGCCATTGAGGAAACTGCCAAAATGGAGGTTCTAAAGAGCGAAATAGCCACACTCGAAAAACGCATGACTGTAGAGAGGCAACCACAGAAAAAATTTGCATTACATCAAGAAATACTTAAACTGAGAAAACAATTATGAGTATATCGACGCTTAATAGTGAGATAACAAGGTTGACAAACGATATTGTCACCTTGCAAAACAAATTGGCTCGTGAAAAGAAAAACGAGTCCGACAAGCGTGTAAAAATAGCTAATATCAAAAAAACGATTACCAAGAATACTTCAGCAAGTACACTTTCTTCAAAAATGAAGCAGTGTGGGCAGCTGGAATAAGAGATTACGGAATTTGTCAAGAAACAGGCAAAACTGCAGAAAGACATCGCAGCTAAACAGAAGCGCTTGAACGACAAATCAGCTTCACTGCTTAAGGAGCAACAAAAGGAGCAGAAAAATCAACAAGCGAAGCAACAGAAAATCATCAAATCTTATGAGACTAAAATCAGCAATCTACAAAATACAGTAGATGATTTGCTCGCTCCCGTTGCTATGAGCATAAAGGAATCAGACCAAAATGATGATATAAAATATGATGTTTTCATTTCCTATGCGAGCGAGGATGCTAATTTTGTTGAATCCTTAGTAGAAGAACTGCATAAACTCGACGTTAAAGTATGGCAAGATAAGCTTTCCATTGGCTGGGGAAATAGTATCAGACAGAGCATAGACCGTGGCTTGCTAAAATCCAGATTCGCTATAGCTGTTCTCTCGAAAAACTACATGGAGAAATATTGGACTAACTACGAAGTTGACGGCATACTCAATCTTGAAACCAATACTCATAAGGTGATTCTTCCGATTTGGCATAATGTGACTTTGTATGATGTCAAGGCATTCAGTCCATCTTTAGCTGGAAGAAAGGCACTTGAAACAAAGTCGATTACCGCATATGGTATCGCAGAAATATTGAAAAAAACATTGGACGAAAATAAGTAATACAACAATGGATAAATTAAAAATGACTACTGCCGACGGAGTGCAGGACAATGTGGAAAAGATTGCCTTGCTGTTCCCTGACTGTGTAACCGAAACTCGCGATAATAACACGGGAAGATTGGTGCATAAGGTGGATTTCGACAAGTTGCGGCAGGAACTTTCCAGTAGCATCGTGTCAGACCGCGAGGAACGCTACCAGTTCACTTGGCCCGACAAGAGCAAGGCTATTCTCTTAGCCAATGCTCCCGCCAATGCCGCACTTCGCCCCTGCCGCGAAGAAAGTGTGGACTTCGACAATACGAGGAACCTCTATATCGAGAGGGACAACCTCGATGTGCTTAAATGCATTAAAGAAACTTATCTGCACCAAGTGAAGATGATTTACATTGACCCGCCTTATAACACGGGTAGTGATTTCGTGTATGAGGATGATTTTGCAGATTCGGTGGATGGATACCGGGCACGATCAGGACAGTATGATGAGCAGGGGAACCGCCTAGTAACGAATGCAGAGAGTAACGGACGCTTCCACACAGATTGGCTCAATATGATTTATCCGCGTCTGAAGGTGGCATATGATTTACTCTGTATGGATGGGGTGATATTCATTTCCATCGATGACCATGAGGTGGATAATCTGAAAAAAGTATGCAATGAGATTTTTGGAGAAAAGAACTTTATAGCACAACTTGTTTGGGAAAGGGCCTTTTCTCCAAAAAATGATGCAAGATTCATTTCCAACAGCCATGATTATATCGTGATGTTTGCAAGAAATATCGAGAGTTTTAAAATTGGAAGATTACCCCGAACAGAAGAAGCTGATGCCCGTTATTCTAATCCTGACAATGACCCGAGAGGCGTTTGGCAGTCTGATAATATGACTGTTAAGACATATTCTCCTTCAGGAGATTATCCTATAACTCTCTCTTCTGGGAGAGTTGTAGAGCCTCCAGCAGGACGCTGCTGGAGTCTCTCTGCGATAACAGAATATGGTTTGGCTCTGACGGCAATGGAACACCACGTATAAAACGTTTTTTAAATGAATTAAAGTTTGATGGCATGGCTCCGACTTCCATCCTTTTCTATAAAGACGTTGGACATAGTCAAGAAGGAGCACAAGAGGTAATAAAATTGTTTGGAAATAAGGGAGTATTTGATGGTCCCAAACCAGTCAGATTATTACAACGTCTAATTACTTTGGCTAATCTAAATGATGATTCAATTGTTCTTGACTTCTTTTCCGGTTCAGCTACTACTGCCCATGCATTGATGAAAACTAATGCAGAAAAAGATACGCATTGCAAATTCATTTTAGTGCAGTTGCCCGAAGAAGTCAGTGATACAAAGAAAGACCAAGGCTATAAGACTATTTGTGAAATTGGCAAAGAGCGTATTCGTCGCGCAGGCAGTAAGATAAAAGAAGAATCTCCATTGACCACACAGAACCTTGACACTGGTTTCCGTGTACTGAAACTCGACAGCACCAACATGGAAGATATCTACTATTCGCCGGGTGACATCAATCAAGCCAATCTTTTTTCGCTTGTGGACAACGTGAAGCCAGACCGTACCTCGGAAGACCTGCTCTTCCAAGTGATGCTGGAACTTGGGGCTATGCTCGACAGCAAGATTGAACACTGCTTGGTAGATGGAAAAACGATATGGAACGTGGCCGATGGCTACATCGTGGCTTGCTTCGATAAGGATGTGACTGACGATGTAGTGAAAGCTATTGCCAAGATGCAGCCGCAGTATGCCGTATTGCGCGATACATCGATGGCCAATGACAGCACCGCCACCAACTTTGAACAGATATTCAAGACTTATTCGCCAAACACGACGACTAAAATACTGTAAGCACATGAAACTGCAATTCAAAATACAGCAATATCAGACCGATGCGGTGGAAAGCGTGGTCAAGGTGTTTGCAGGACAGCCTAACAACGGCCTGCTTACCTACAAGGTAGACCAAGGCAAAGTGTATGTGGTGACTGGTGGCAAAAAGATTGAGGTGAAAGACCTTGGACTCAATCAAGATGACACCGGATATAAAAACAGCGACATCGTGCTTGATGATGAGCGTTTGCTCGATAACATCCGCCTTGTGCAGACAGAGCGCAATATACACCAGTCTAATGAACTCGTCCACCATCTTGGCCGCTGCCAACTCGATGTGGAGATGGAGACTGGTACAGGCAAGACATATGTTTATATAAAGACCATGTTTGAACTGAACAAACTCTATGGTTGGACGAAATTCATTATGGTGGTGCCGTCCATCGCCATACGTGAGGGAGTAATGAAAAGCTTTGATATTACTGCCGATCATTTCATGGAACTCTACGGCAAACGGGCGCGGTACTTCATCTACAACAGCGACAATCTTTCGCAGATAGACAGCTATTCGTAAAGTGCCGACATCAACGTGATGATTATCAACACGCAAGCCTTCAACACCTCGCTGAAAGAAGGGGCGAAGAACAAGGCTGCACGCATCATATACGACAAACGCGATGAGTTTGGATCACGCCGGCCAATTGATGTGATAGCTGCCAACCATCCGATTATTATACTTGACGAACCGCAGAAGATGGGTGGTGCTGCTACGCAGACGGCTCTTAAACGTTTCAACCCACTCTTTACACTCAACTATTCGGCCACGCATAAGGAGAGCCACAACCCGGTTTACGTATTGGATGCACTGGATGCCTACAACCAGAAGCTCGTAAAACAGATAGAGGTCGTAGGCTTTGAACTGAAAAACCTTAAAGGTACAGACGGTTATTTGTTCCTTCAAGAAATTGTGCTTTCCAAGAATAAAGCCCCACAAGCCAGATTTGAGTTTGAGCAACAAAGTACAACTGGAAGCATCAAGCGCACGTCAAAGCTGTTTTCCGTGGATGATAGCATTTACTACGCCTCCGGGCAAATGGGGCAATACGAAGGGTTGACCATTGCGGATATCCATGTGGACCAATACCGTGCGGAGTTGAGCAAGGTAGTGTTCGCTAATGGAATGGAAATGTACGTAAAAGACATTACGGGCAATGTGGAAGCCGACCACAAGGCACGCATACAGATACGCGAAACCATCCGTGCGCATTTCCAAAAAGAAAGCCGGTTGTTCCATCGAGGTATCAAGTGCTTATCGCTCTTCTTCCTCGATGAAGTGAGAAACTATCGCCAATATGATGCAGAGGGCAACCAGCTGCTTGGGCGTTATGGCGAGATATTTGAACAAGAGTACAAAGTTGCATTGAATGAAGTTCAAAACATGTTTGACCCGGAATATATGTCCTATCTTGGAAGTATTTCGGCAAGCTGAACTCACGCCGGCTATTTCTCTATAGACAAGAAAGGCCGCGCCGTGAACAGTGAGGTGAAACGGGGCACAGACATGAGCGACGACATTTCGGCCTACGACCTTATCCTGAAGAACAAGGAAAGGTTGCTGAGTCTTGACGAGCCTGTGCGTTTCATTTTCTCGCACTCCGCTCTGCGCGAAGGCTGGGACAATCCGAATGTGTTCCAGATATGTTCGCTCCGTCAGTCAAACAGCGTCAGCCAGAAGCGTCAAGAGGTGGGGCGCGGACTACGACTTTGCGTGGATTCGCATGGCGTAAGGCAAGACAACGATGTGCTGCCTGACGAGGTACATAAGATAAATGTGCTGACAGTTATTGCCTCTGAAGGCTATGCTACATTTGCTGCCGACCTTCAGAAAGACATTCGTGCCGACCTGTATGACCGTCCCACAAAGGCTGATGTTGATTTCTTTATGGGCAAAGTGGTGAAATGTGCAGATGGCACTACACACACGCTTAATAAAGAAGAGGCACAAGACATCTATTTCACGCTTCGCATGAACGGATATATAGATAAGAAAGGCGAAGTGATGCCTGCGTTTCGTGAGGATTTGGCTAAAGGAACCCTCAAAGTATTCGAGGGGGAGTTGGCTTCATATACTGCACAAATACACAAGCTGGTACAAAGCGTCTTTGATCCGTCCGCACTGGATGACCTTGTAAAGAATGCCACCAAACCTCAGACACCGGAAAACAAACTGAACGAGAATTTCTCGAAAAAAGAGTTTCAGGAACTGTGGCGACGCATCAACCATAAGTATGCCTACATCGTTGATTTCAACAGCGAGGAATTGATAGAGAAAGCATACACACATATTAATGCTGAATTGCACGTGTCGAAGTTGCGATATGTAGTCACCCGTGGCCGTCAGAAAGACGAAATAACCCATGATGAGATGAAGCAAGGCGAGATGTTGCAGCAGAATGAACAGGAGCAAGTGGTTTTGCGAACCGATACAAGTAGCCATGTGAAGTACGATCTGTTAGGCAAGATTGCAACCGACACCAAGCTCACACGCCTCACGGTGGCCACTATCCTGTCGAAGATAAATGCTGAGAAGTTCAATATGTTCAAGTCCAATCCCGAAGAGTTCATAGCCAAAGTGAGCCGTATCATACGCGAACAAAAGGCAACCGTCCTTGTGGAACATATCAGTTACAATCAAATCGAAGGCTCGTATGCCGCTGACATCTTCACCCAAGAAAAGCACACGGACTACGACCGTGCCTATCAGGGAAAGAAGAGCATTATGGACTATGTGTTTACTGACGGTACTGCAGAAAAAAGCAAAGAACGTGTGTTTGTGGAGAACCTCGACACAGCCAAGGAAGTCTGCGTCTATGCAAAACTCCCCAAGGGCTTCCATATTCCAACACCTCTGGGCAACTATTCACCTGACTGGGCCATTGCTTTCCAGGAAGGTACTGTGAAGCATGTCTATTTCGTGGCGGAGACGAAAGGTTCCATGTCAGACCTTGAACTGCGGGAAATAGAAAAAGGAAAGATTGCTTGTGCCGAGAAACTTTTTGAACAGATGTCCACAGCGGATGTCGTATATGGCAAAGTGGATAGCTTTGACACATTAATGGAATTGGTTCAATAAATAAGTGGGAATCAAGCAATAAAAAGAATATCAATAAGAGATATAAAAAGATGAGCCATATAACAAGACTTTCAATAAAGAATTATCGAGGTATAAAGGATTTGACCCATGAATTTGGCAATGAAAAATTTATTGTGCTTATTGGTCGGGGGGGGATTCTGGTAAAAGCACGATTTTATCTGCTATCTATGCGATATTATCTCCATCGTGGAATATGACATTCAGCGACCTTGATTTTCATGATCAAAACACAACAACCCCCATAGAAATAGAGGCGACATTGAAAGAATTGCCAAATGAGTTGTTGACAGAATCAAAATACGGCCTTTACATACAAAATGATTTAAATGAAGATTGTCAGCAAGAAGATTTGTCTATAATAGTAAAATTGACTGTTGATGAAACATTGGAACCGCATTGGGTCGTAAAAGCACGTGAAGGTTTGGATAATGATGATAAGCCGATTTCCGGTGCAGACAGAGCCTTAATTGCTGTAAACTTTATTACAGATTACACAGATAATCAATTCGCCTATAACAGACAATCTCCATTGTATGCACTTACAAAAACAAAATTAGCTGAAAATAAAACCATTGAGCGTGTAAAGTCAGAGTTAATTCGCTCAATGGCTTCTTCTGCATCAGAAAAAGATTTATTACAACCATTGAATGCGCCATTGGAGGAGCTAAAAAGAACTGCCGAAAAATTGGGCCTGAATGTAACAGATTTATGCGCCCAATTAGATATTAAGGAAAATCCATATACAGGAAATAGCATTTCATTACATTACATAATGATTCGTTACCATACCGTCTTCATGGGAAAGGAAGCAAAAGGCTTATGTCTATTGCTATACAATCAGAAATGACGAAGCAAGGAGGCATTGTCTTAATTGATGAGATAGAACAAGGGCTTGAACCTGACAGGATTACGACTTTAGTGCGAATATTGAAAAATACGAAACATGGACAAGTATTTATTACAACTCATAATTCTAATGTAGTAACGGAATGTGATTGTAGAAATTTGTTTGTCAGATTACACGACTCAACGACATTATTAAATGTCAGTATGGATCTATATGCTTGCCATCGTTATAATCCAAATGTTTTTTTCGCAAAAAGGATAATTTTATGTGAAGGCGATACCGAACAAGGCTTCTTGCAGTCTATTGATAGTTGGCTTTTAAATAATAAATTTATCAACTTCTCTTCTTTAGGTATTGTAATTGCAAATGTTGGTGGTGGAGCAAATATGTATGTCTATGCTTTACGGCTTAATGAGTTGGGATATAAAACTTGCATCTTTGCTGATAATGATAAACCACAAGAACTTAAACCTAAAAAAGATGAATGTGAAGAAAAAGGAATAGTGTCATTTTTGTGTGAGGAAGGGAATTGTATGGAAAAACAACTTCTAAAAGATTTAAGTTGGAGTGGAATTTCAAATATTATACAATGTGACCAAAAAAGCTTCTCTAAAATTCATGTAATTCCATCCAAATTTAAAGAACAAATTGAAAAGGCCTCTAATCAAGACCAACAACAAAAAATAAGAAACGATATTGCCAATAGAGCTATAACAGACAAATGGTTTAAACATATTCAAGGTGGGGAATTTATTGGCAATGTATTTATTCAAGATTGGAACAATATACAAGAAAACCATATTAGTAAAACTATTGTCGCATTATTAAATTGGTGTAACATCGCATATGATTGAATGGAAAGAGTTTATTAAGTGTAATAGGGGATTATTGATTGCTCCAGCTGGACATGGTAAAACAACAGCAATCGCTGATTGTCTTTTACAATGTCCGGAAAGCTCATGCCAATTAGTACTGACACATACACATGCGGGAATAGCCTCACTACGAAGTAAATTCCATAAAAAGAATGTTCCGTCATCACGTTATCATTTAGAAACAATAACAGGCTTTGCTCAACGATATGTTCTAAATTATTTGGTTCGTCCGCTCTGCCTGAAGAAGATGAGCAAAACTACTTTGCAGTTGCTATTGAAAAGTGCTGCAAATTATTGCAGACTAAGATTGTTCAAGCTGTTATTAAATTATCTTACGATGGTATTTTTGTCGATGAATACCAAGATTGTACTATCAAACAGCATTGTATGATAATGGAGTTGGCATATGACCTGCCTCTTCATTTATTAGGTGATCCATTGCAAGGTATTTTTTCTTTTGAACGCACAGCATTGGTTGATTTTGATAAAGATTTAGGGCTCTTTTCTCGTTTCGATATGCTTAAACATCCTTGGCGTTGGCAGAAATGCAATCCCTTTTTAGGAGATTATATTTATGGATTAAGGAATGCTTTGGAGAAACATCAAACCGTTAGATTGAAAAGTTACCCTCAAAATGGGGTTTGTGTAATACATTGTTACTCGGAGGATGATAAATTGAAATCCCTACGAAGTGCAATTAAGCAATATGATTGTAATAGTTTGCTTATCATATGCCCATCGTATAAAGTCACAGATAAATATGGGCAGATTCGTCCTAAAGGTGATGTTCGTGATAGGATAAAAATTAAGCAGCGTGTTGATTTTGGAAATCAATTTTCAATTATTGACGCTATAGACAGTCAAGAATATTACAAATGTGCCAAAGAGATTGATATATTTATAGAGAAATGTCGCAAAGGTAGAGGAATACGCAAAATTGCAAGATTCTACGATATAATAGAAAGTCTGCATTTTAATATTAGCGAAGTCAGTAAATGGATTAAGAGAAAAGACAATCGAATTGTAGAAAGAGAGAAAGGCAACAAACTCCAATCAATTCAACTGAAAGACTTGTTCTCAATCTTTGAGTCGGAAACAACTTATTCCAGCTTGAAAAATGTAATCAAATTTATAGCGGAACTTCCGAAAGTCAAATACTATCATCGAAACTTTTATAACACTATTTTGAGATGCATCGATATGGCGCAAACAAATAATACATCAATGTTTGAAGCCATGAAAATGCTTAAAAATAGAGTCCGACATCAAGGAAGAAGAATTGATGGGAAATGTTTTGGCACAACTCTTTTAACTAAAGGTTTAGAATTTGATACTGTTGTAGTTTATGATGCTAACAAATTTGAAGATGCCAAAAATTTTTATGTGGCAATCTCGCGTGCATGTAAGAAACTCATTGTTATAACAGAATCTTTATCATTGATTTTTAACAGATAATATGGACACAAAGCAGTACATGATTGTAGATTTGGAGCGGCGAGGTGACAAGCGGATGTTCATCACCGAACAAGTTGCCTCAATAAGCGAGAACCAAAAAGGCCTTTGGGCAGTACAGTTCTTGTCCTCGCACCGCGTGTTCAATTACAATCACTCCCGGCTGCTTTATCTCACGCATCCTGAAGCGATAGATTTGAGCGAAAAGGGACTGTATATCAGAAACAGGCATATTACGGATGTAAGTGAGTTGCTTCGCTTCACCGATGGCCGTCATACTTTTTACCGGATGACTTACGCCAATGGCTATTGTGAAAACCTTGATGGCAATGAGGTGTATGTAACCCGTACACTAATTGACAGGAATGGCGGTTCTACTTGGGATTATCTGCGCAAATTGGCTGCTGAGACGGGCATGACAACCGAGGATGACGAGAATATTCTGTCCCGGCAATATGACTTGGTGGACTTGAAGCGCGACAACGTGCCTTTAGCGCAGTATCTTGGTGACAAAACAAGGCTGGCGGTCTATCGTGAGCCCAAACAGATAATTTATCTTTTCGGTTGCAATGCAAGTCAGAAAGCAGCCGTGGAAGCTGCATTGACGCATCAGGTAAGCATCATCCAAGGCCCTCCGGGTACAGGCAAGACACAGACCATTCTGAACATTATTGCCAATTTGCTGTTGGCCAACAAAACTGTGTTGGTGGTGTCGAACAACAATTCTGCCGTTGAGAATGTGGCGGAAAAACTCGCAGGGGAAAGTCTTGACTTTATCGTAGCGAAATTGGGCTGCGTGCAGAATAAGGAGGCTTTTATTGCCAATCAACCTGATTATCCGGATATGAGCGATTGGACGATAGAAGAAGAGCCTGTAAGAAAGCAAGCACAAAACTCGCTTAATGCCGTGACCCAAGGATTTGATGCCCAAACACGCCAAGCCCGGTTGAAAGCAGAATATGATGCTTTGTTGAAAGAAACAAAGTACAATGACATGCTTCCGCAGAAATCCGTCAGCGAAGAGTGGCTGAACGGCAAACGTTCTTCTCAACTGATGAAACTGCTCAATCTTTATAAGCAGAAGATAGAGGACAGGCCTAAATCTGACATCTTGTTTCGGTTGAAGTGGACGTTTTCATTGGGCATGAGGATGTTTTTCGTTTCTCGGAGGTGAACCATCAGAAGTGGTTGCGAGCTTGGAATCGGCCTATTATTTTTCCCGTAAAACTGAAATAGAGCAAGAGTTGGATGACATCGCCACAACGCTGCAATCCATCGACATCAAGCGGTGTACGGCGGAATTGCGTTCTGCTTCTCTTCTGGCATTGAAAAACAGGATGGCTAAACGGTATCAAGGCTCTGAAAGGAGAAAATTCACCATCAAAGACATTAAACCGAAAACCGAGGAGTTTTTGAAAGAATATCCGGTGGTGCTCAGCACTACCTATTCCGCCAAAAGTTGCATCAGCAAGGATATGGTCTTTGACTATGTGATTATGGATGAGGCATCACAGGTGGACATAAAGACTGGTGCGTTGGCGTTGTCTTGTGCCATGAATGCCGTAATCGTAGGCGATGACAAACAGCTTCCTAACGTGGTCAGTAGGGAAGAAGCACAGGCATTGAACGCCATCCAGTCTACGTACAATGTGGATGACAGATACAATGCCGTCACGCACAGTTTCCTGCAATCTTGCGTGGAGGTGTTCAAGGACGCACCAGTAACGCTGCTCCGTGAGCATTATCGTTGCCATCCGAAAATAATCGAGTTCTGCAATCAAAAGTTCTATGATGGCGAGCTGGTGACCATGACCACAGACCACGGCGAGGATAAGGTGTTACAGGTGGTGCGGACTGTCAAAGGAAATCATGCCCGGGGGCTTTTCAACCAACGTGAGATTGATGTGATAACCCAAGAAGTGATACCTGAATATGTGGATATGGGCACTGTGGGCATCATTACTCCCTATCGTTCACAGGCAGAGGAGATTAATAAGGCCATCGGGACTGATATTGCCAGTACGGTGCATAAGTATCAAGGACGTGAGTGTGACACCATCATTATGAGTATGGTAGATAACGCTCCAACAGAGTTCTCTGATGACCCCAACCTGCTCAATGTGGCCATCTCACGAGCTAAAACGCATTTGTGCATAGTAACTAATGGCAATGACATGCCGAAAGACACAAACTTAGCCCAACTCATCGCGTACATCCAGTACAACAATTTTGAAGTGAAGGAAAGCAAGCTCCATTCCGTTTTTGATTTGTTGTACAAGCAATATACGGCAGAGCGTTTGGCATACGAGCAGGATCACCCAGTTGCATCTGGGTATCTGTCTGAAAATCTTGTACATGATATGCTTCTCAAAGGCATTGCCAACATGGGATTGGCAAACACTGAAGTCTTGTGCCACTATCCTCTATCAAGATTGATTGCAGACTGGAATGTGTTGGACGAACAGGAAAAAGTATTTGCCGGAAGCCCTTTCTCGCACGTAGATTTCTTGATTTACAACTCTCTTACCAAGCGTCCGCTTCAAGTAATAGAAGTTGACGGCTGGCATTTCCATAAAGAGAGCGAAACCCAACAATCGCGTGATGCCCTCAAAGACCGCATACTCACGAAGTTTGGATTACGTCCGCATCGCATTTCCACAACGGCAACAATAAATATAGAGGCTATGATGGATGTGCTAAAATAGCAGGAAAGAATGAAAGAAGAAACTGGTACTTTGCACCAATACATAGCCATTGACCTGAAGTCATTCTACGCCTCGGTGGAATGTATGGAACGGGGACTTGACCCGCTCGACACCTGCCTTGTCGTGGCCGACCCGTCGCGGACGGAAAAGACCATCTGCTTGGCCGTATCGCCTGCGCTGAAAAGTTACGGTATCGGTGGCAGGCCACGGCTGTTTGAGGTGGCGCAGAGGGTGAGTGAGGTAAACCGACAGCGAGGACGCTCCGGAAAATCGCATTCGAAAAAGGAACTGGACGCGCATAAGGAACTTGCTGTGGACTATCTGGTGGCACAACCGCGCATGGCGCACTACATCAGGTACAGCACACGCATTTATAAAATATATCTCCGCCACATCGCCCCGGAGGACATCCATGTCTATTCCATCGACGAGGTGTTCATGGACGTGACATCCTACCTGAAGAACTATAGGATGACGGCACATGAGCTGGCTATGAAAATCATCCGCGAGGTGCTGGCCGTGACAGGCATCACCGCCACCGCCGGAATCGGCACAAACCTTTATCTCTCCAAGGTAGCGATGGACATTGTGGCCAAGAAAATACCTGCCGATAAGGACGGCGTGCGCATCGCGGAACTGGACGAGATGACTTACCGCCGTCTGTTGTGGGAACATACACCGCTTACGGACTTCTGGCGCGTGGGCCGTGGAATTGCCGCACGGCTGGCGGCCTACGGCATCCTGACAATGGGCGACATCGCCCGCTGTTCCGTTGAGCATGAGGATTTGCTGTATAAGCTGTTCGGGGTCAATGCGGAGCTGCTGATAGACCATGCCTGGGGATGGGAGCCGGTGACAATGGACATGATAAAGGCATACCGTCCGGAGACAAGCTCCATCAGCAGCGGACAAGTGCCCCAGTCACCCTACACGTCGGCCAAAGCCCGGAATGTGGTGCTGGAAATGGCGGACAGTCTTTCACTCGACCTGGTGGACAAGAAATTAGTGACCGACCAGCTCGTGCTGACCGTCGGTTACGACACCGAATCGCTGACGGATAAAGATATCAGGGAAAAGTATCAAGGCAAAGTGTCGACCGACCGCTACGGCAGACAAGTCCCGGCTCATGCCCATGGAACGGTAAACATGGAACGACCGACCTCTTCCGGGAAAATCCTTACGGAGAAAGTTGGCGGATTGTTTGACCGCATTGTAAATCGTGATCTATTAGTGCGCCGTATTACCCTGTCGGCAAACCATCTTGTGTACGAGACGAATATACAACCAAACAATAAAGCGGTACAGCTCGACCTTTTCACCGATTACGAGAAGTTGGAAAAGGAATGGAAAGCCGAAGAAGAGATGCTGGCCAGGGAACGCCGCCGCCAAGAAGCCGTGCTACAAATAAAGAAGAAGTTCGGTAAGAACGCCATCCTCAAAGGGTTGAACTATGCGGACGGAGCCACCCAAAGGGAACGCAACCAACAGATAGGAGGCCACCATGAGTAGATATGACGACATCATCAATCTTCCGCACCACGTTTCCAAGACCCGGAAACCGATGCCGATAATAAACCGTGCCGCCCTGTTCGCACCATTCGCCGCCTTGACCGGCCATGACGAGGCGGTTGCTGAAACCGCACGGCAGACCACGCCAAAGCAGATATTGTCATCGGACGAACAGGAGATACTGTCCAAGCGGCTGGCTTATGCCATTGACCACATCGGTGAGCGTCCCAATCTTACATTCACTTATTTTATTCCTGATACCCAGAAGGAAGGAGGTAGGTATGTAAGCACTTCCGGAATATTACGAGCATATGATGATTTTGAAAAGAAAATTGCATTGGAGGATGGAACTGTCATTCTTATTGAGACTATAATTTCGATTTCAGGAGACATGTTAGACAAGTTCGACCTTGAAAAAATGAAATATTGAGCCTTGTCATACCTAAATCATATATAAATCCATAATCAAAAGAAATAATTTACGGTTGTCGTATTTGCCAATCAAAATTATCTTGTATCTTTGCCCCATAAAAAGAAAAAATATGGTTCAAGGATTATCTTTTGTACGTGAGTTCGGTATAAATAATCCTCTCTTTGAAATAAAAAATTGTATTATTTTGTATTTCAAATAGTC
>OGXJ01001064.1_pt1 | contig 21080 bp, 14 predicted proteins | sample 1576231 | NCBI WGS metagenome assembly OGXJ01 (sample SAMEA3541539, study PRJEB24748) | human gut metagenome | biome: human gut; feature: human-associated habitat; material: faeces | place: China | collected 2012
CCAATTATATTGCAGGTAGCGAACCGTGTCCTGATTGAACGTAGACCAAGAACGGTAACCGTCATATTCCTGCGGATAGGGATTCTGAGAATAGACACATGTGCCCGAAATAAGCATCAACGATAACAATAAAATCTTTTTCATAATTATTTACATTTATAGGTTATTACTTGTACCGGAAGCGATGTAATTTCTTTCCCCGCAACGGTTTTATGCTGATGAAAATAGGAGTCTGTCCCGGACTGGGAAAGTATGGCAATACCCGTATTGTGTTTTTCCAATAAATATGCAATGGCATAAAGTCTGGCGTTGTAATAATCATATCCCTGATCCAGCAAACACTTTTCCGCATCCTGATAAAGCCGCATGAACCCTAAAAACGCCCCCGAATTATAAAAATTATGGGCCCTCGTTTCATCATAAACATACAATACATATATATTTATTGCAGTTACAACATATACGCTCCGCAAAGAACTGTCATACTTTTCACGAAACTCAATCAGTTTGACTACATCCGTCGAAGAACAAGCTGTGCCCCGCGGGTGGTTGTGAATAAACACCACATTGGATGCATCTGGGTTCCAGGCGACCTGCACACTATTCGTTTGACCATCCGTATACGGCATCATCAGTTGCAGGGCCCCGTCTGCATCGCGGTACCCGGTAGTGCCGTGTTCGACGGAACTGCCGGCTACGGCGTTCAGGAATTCGGAAAATTGCGCAAGTCCCGTAACTTCGTTATACAAAGAACTCGTCGCAACAGAATTATCACCCGCCAGGGGCGCCAGGTTTTCACAATCGACCTCCTTAATGCAGATACACGGGAACTTTCGGCAGACGGGACAGCGCAAATCGGGGACTATCTCCTGATCCGGTAACGGATTGACCAATCCCGGGAGCAGATCACCACCACCGGGATTCAATTTATCCTCGTCTTCTTTGGGAACCTTCGGATCAGTATTCTCCGACGTATCGGTATTGCCATTGACAGTGCCTCCCGTTCCTCCGCCACTGCCGCCACCACCAGCGCCACCAGTACCACCAGTACCTCCTGTGCCACCTCCAGAACCGCCAGAACCACTGCCAACACCTCCTGTGCTGCCAATACCGTCTGTGCCGCCAGTTCCTCCGGTATTACCGGAGTTGCCGGCATCATTATTTCCACCGCCGGGAAAACCGCCCCCCAAATGATTTACATCCTCGATACCATCGATACACGGGCCGCGCGTACCATCGACATCGACGGTGGCATATCCGACTCCGTCGATATAATCGACGTAATACAGCGTTCCCCGGGAGTCGTAGAAACAGGTTTTACCGCCAAAATCCCAATCGTCCGTCATACGGGTCGGGCCGACGATCCGTCGGTTGATATAGACGCCCGCCAACAGATTCCGCAGCCGCCAGGAGCGTTCGAATTCGGACATCCGGGTATCGCAGATAAAGACGGATGCGAGCAGTGTGCCCTCATAATAGCGGGCGGCAGCCACAACGGCGCCGTCAAGGGTGGTATACAGCTCCAATCCGCAGTAATCGCCGCGATCCTCGCAATTGGCAAACAGGTTGCTCAGATCGCCGTCATAGAACGTCGCATAAATCTCGTCGGGAACGAGATAACGCATATAAGTCGAGAGGGAATCCGTCTGCATGGATTTCACGACAAGGAGTTTACCGTAGGCGCGCATCCCGTAAAACGTCTCGTCGGCGCGGCGGCGTTTAATCAGGAATTCGCTTCCGGTCTGCGCAGGAACGTCGACACAGGCGATACGCTTGTTCGACGACTGTTCGGCCCCCTCCCAGTCGGGAAGCACATTTTCCACGACAAAAGGGCCCGTCGGCACGGCATCCGACGCACGGGTGACATCCGACGGCAGGTTTTTTTCGAAGAAAGCCCGGGCTTCATCGACAGAAAGTCTGGATGCACGTTGCGGGGAGGAACCGGAAGAAGCCTCGTGCGGTTCCCGTACGCAAGCGAACAATCCGGCAGCAATGACACACACTAAAAAGTAACGGCAACTTTTTTGCATTCGGAGACGAGATTTCAAGGTTAACTAATTCAAGCAGAGAGCCGGATAACGGACGCAACAATCAGAGAACAAAGGATATAATCATAGGCGGGCGGGTTATGGATGGTGTTGTCTAATATACGATAAAAAATCAAGATTTCAAAATAAAAAGCGGAGCGATCGTTTTGTCGCTCCGCTTCATGATCCAAGGCCGGGACGTTACAGCGCCAGCGGCTCGCAGGGAATCCCCCAGGCTTCGGCAACGGGCCGGTAGACCACTTTGCCCTGCACGATGTTGAGCCCCAGTTCAAGTTCGCGGTTTTCCTTGCAGGCACGGCGCCAGCCCCTGTCGGCGAGCTGGACGACATAGGGAAGCGTAGCGTTGGTGAGCGCAAGCGTCGAGGAATAAGGCACGGCGCCGGGAATGTTGGCCACGCAGTAGTGCAGGATGCCGTCGACATAGTAGACGGGGTCTTCGTGCGTCGTGGGACGCGAGGTTTCGAAGCAGCCGCCCTGGTCGATGGCCACGTCGACCATCACCGAGCCGGGCTCCATCTCCCGGAGCATGTCGCGTGTGACGAGCTTCGGAGCCTTGGCGCCGGGGATCAGCACCGAGCCGATCACCAGGTCGGCATGTTTAAGCTCTTCGCGGATGTTATATTCCGAAGACATGAGGGTCTTGACGTTCTTGGGCATCACGTCGGCCAGGTAGGTGAGGCGCTGCAACGAAATGTCGCAGATCGTCACGTCGGCACCCGTCCCCGCGGCTGTCCGCGCGGCTGCCGTACCGACCACACCGGCGCCGATGACGAAGACCCTGGCGGGCTTCACCCCCGGGACGCCGCCCAGCAGCTTGCCTTTGCCGCCGCGGGGTTTTTCGAGGAAATAGCGCCCTTCCTGCGTGGACATACGGCCTGCGACCTCGGACATCGGGATCAGCAGCGGCAGCGAGCGGTCGGCACGTTCGACGGTCTCATAGGCGCAGCATACCGCCCCGCTGTCGATCATGGCGCGGGTAAGGGGTTCGCTGCTGGCGAAATGGAAGAACGTGAAGACCAGCTGGTCTTTGCGGATCAGCTTGTACTCGGGGGCGATGGGCTCCTTGACTTTGACGATCATTTCGGCACGGGCATAGACATCCCCGATCGTGGGAAGTATCTCGGCCCCTACCGCCGTATAGGCATCATCGGCAAAACCGCTGTTCACACCGGCCGTAGCCTGCACATAAACCGTGTGGCCCCGTTTGACGAGCTCCTGGGCGCCTGCGGGGGTAAGGGCAACGCGATTCTCGTTGTTCTTGATCTCTTTGGGAATACCGATAATCATAAGGCTTGAAGTTTTTTAGGTTTTTTGCCTTTTAATTTACGGATTTTATCCGGAACAGCAAAATATTCCGGCGATTTTTCACTTCCGGGTCAAAATTTATAAGAGATCGTAAGATAGAACGAACGCGGATAAGCATAGGTATAGCGCGTGGCGTGGGGTGCGAAATAGAGGGCATCGCCCGAACGGATACGCCGGACGCGCAGCGACTCGTAACCGCTGTAAACCGTATCGGCATCGCCCAGCAGGTTGCGCAGCATGAGCGAAGCGGTCAGCCGCGAACGGCCGAAATAGAAGGATTTGAAAAGCGAGGCGTCGAACGTGAAGGCGTCGCCGAGGCGCTCCTGGTGCGTGAAGGCATCGAACATCTCCCGCGTGATGCCGCCCTGCCGCGCGATGCGTGCCGTACGGCGCAGGGGCACAGGCTCGACGTAACGCAGCCCCGCATATCCCGCCGAGGCACGGAAACCCCATCCCCGGGGGCCGAAATATGAGAGTTCGGCGCAAGCCGTAAGCTGGGGTGCGGCACCGAGCGTACAACCGCCCATGTGGCTTTCGGCACGGGTGTCGACGGCCGAATTGTCGACGTCGGAGATGACCGTGACGCGCGGGTTGCGGATATATTTGTACCGCCCGCCCGAAGCGGCGAGCGAAAGGCTCCAGCGGTATGCCAGACGGAGGTCGGCAGCGGCCTCCACGCCGCAGGCCATGCGTCCGATGCCCGTAACGGCCATGTCGCTGTAAACACCCGCCATGTCGTCGTAATAACGGCGGGACTGGATGCCGTCGAGCGTGGCGACGGCGAAGGCCGTAATGCGGAGCGAAAGCCGTTCGCCGGTACGGGTGAAATTGAGCTCGGCGGCGTAGAAACGCCCGGCAGCGGGGTCGTCGACCGTACGGTTGTTATACAACGGCTGGTAGAACAGGTCGGCGGCATCGGGCACCGCAGCCCCGGCTGCGGCCGATGCTTCGAGGTAGCTGCGGGGCGAGAAAGCCCACCCCACCAGTGCCTTGACCGTATAGGGCGTAAACCCCATCCGCCGCGAGCGCCCGAGGGACTGTGTCCCGGGGAAGAGCTCTTTCTCGTAATACCCGCGGCGCAGCACGACGGCATCGCCCAGCGCGAGGGCGACGTCGGCACGAAGGCGGTCGGAACGGTACTCGGCCGACAGGCGGACGGTGGCCTCGCGCGTCGAGAGCGCATAGTCGTAGCCGAAACGGTCGCCCTCGCGGACGGTGCGGCCGGGATGGCGCAGGTCGTTTTGCAGGAGGTTGCCATAGGTGTCGTCGTCCACGAGGTACTGGTCGATGTCGGTGATATGATCCGCCCCCAGCAGGTCGCGCATCTGTTTGTAGCTGCGCGTGCGGGCATGGCGGTAGGAAAAACCGTAGCGGAGCGTCAGCCGCTCGTCCGGCGCGGTCGTAAATAGGGCGTCGAAACCGAGGTTGCGGATACGTTCGGCACGGTCTTCGAGCGTATAGACGGCATGTCCGCCCGCCATGCGGTTGCGGGCGATCAGCTCGTCCCAGCAAACCTGCGTATAGCGCGCGTCGTTCGACCGCCATGCCAGTTCGGTTTCCCGGTCGCCCGTATAGCCAGGCAGGTAACGGTAATTGTCGGGCATGGGCGTACGGGCGTCGTACCACCCCAGGGCGCTGTATTTCCGCACCCCGTATTCGGCCCCGGCAGCCATGTCGAGCCAGGTCGCGGGCGACAGCCGCACGCAGTACGTAGCGGCGGCCAGCGGCACGAACTCGCGCCGCACGCGCGAATTGCGGACTTTGCCGTCCTGGAAACCCCAGGCCGGATTGTAGAGGTTGTCGCCCGTAAGACGGAAAGCCTCTTCGACCGAAGAAAGGCGTGTGCCCCGTACCGACGGCGGGACAATGAGGAGGAATCCCAGCGTATGGCCCTCGCCCAAATGCCTGGCGGCACGGAATCCCGCCGTCAGGGCATTCGTGAAGACGCCTTCGACGTGCATGTCGCGCCCCGTGCGGGCCTCGACGGCGGCAGCGACATCCCAGCCCCGTCCCGCAGGCCGCGCATAGGCGAGTTTCGCCCCGGCCAGGTAGTTGCGGTCGGTGAAACTGACGGAGGCATGGCAGGAGGGTTCGGCCAGCGCCCCGGGGAACCGGAAGGTACGCACGCCGCCGGCACCGCCGATGGCCTCGGGCAATGCCGCGATCCCGGCACGGCGCTCTTCCCGAGCCCCGAGCAGCCGCAGCGAACCGAAATAGCGGGACGAAATCCCCAACCCGGAAAAGGAGGCCGCCTCCGAGGAGTAATGCTGCCCGCGGCGGCCGAGCGCGATGTAGGGCAGATTGAAGGCCGAAATGCTGCCGTAGAGGTCGGGCATGGTCTGGATTGCCCGGTAGAAAAGCGAGGAGTCGGTAAGCACGATGGGCGTACGCTGCTCATAACCCGTGCCATAGGGATAGTATTCGTCGTCGGGGAGCTGGGCCGCAGCTCCGCACACGACGAACAGGAAAACCACGGTAAGAGCGTATTTGCGGAGCATGCACAGGGACTTTTCAGAATACAAATATAACTATTTTAACCATGTTTTAATATCAACATTAAAAACTGCCGGAGTACGCCGGCTGCAACGGTTATAACGGCCGAACATTTTTTACATTTTCCGGAAACAGTCAATCTACTGATTTACACGACATTAATCCGAATTACACACGGGGGGGGGCGAATGCCGTCCGCAAATTTGGAAAATCGGAAAACAAGCCCCATATTTGTGAAACCTCAAAGTGTCCTGACATGCAAAAAGCCCTCGCTCTCCTGCTGTCGGCAGTCATGCTGCTGTGTCTGCATCCGGCTGCCGCGCAACAACCCAACACCCTGACCGGGACGGTCACCGATTCGGCTTCCGGCAAAGCCGTCGGCTATGCCACCGTCTCGCTCCAGCGCAACTCGGCCACGGTCGTGAACGCCGTAGCCGCCGATACCGACGGCCGCTTCTCGCTCAAAGCCCCCGAAACGGGCGACTACCAGCTCTGCATCACGATGGTAGGCTACACGCCCTACAAACAGGCCGTGGAAGTGCCTGCATCGGGCAAGGCGCTCGGCAAGATCGCCATCACGCAGGGTGTCGAGGTCGGCGACGTGGTGATCGAAGTCCAGAAACCGCTCGTAATGGCCGACGCCGAGAAGACCACCTACTCGGTCGAGGACGACCCGCAGGCTTCGACGAGCACGCTCGACGAAATCATCCGCAAGGTTCCGCAACTCTCGCTCGACGGCGACGGCAACGTCCTGCTCAACGGACAGAGCAATTACAAGATATTGCTCAACGGGCGCAATTCGGCAACGATGAGCAACAATTTCAAGGACGTGATCCAGAGCATGCCCGCCTCGCAGATCAGCCGCATAGAGGTCATCACCAACCCCTCGACCAAGTACGAAGCCGAAGGCGTGGGCGGCATCATCAACCTCATCACCCATCGCAAGAAGCAGTTCCACGGATACAACGGCAGCGTCGGCGCGAGCGTCACGGTGTTGGAGAACCCGGCCTACAACGGCAACGCCAGCCTCTCGATCCAGGCCGGGAAGTTCGCGGCGAGCATCATGGGCTATGCAGGCTACTACGACGGGGGCCGTACCCCCTCGGAATCGGAGTCGTGGCAGGAAAATTACGACTCGGAGAACCGCTACAACCGCAGTTACTCCGAAAACAAGGGCAGCTCGCGTTACGGCAACGTCGGACTGGACATGAGCTACCAGCCCGACACGCTCAACCTGATCACGCTCAACGGGTGGCTGTGGCTCGGCCGCAGCCGCTACAAATCGCTGGGCACGAACGCGATCCTCGACCCCGAGATGAACCCGCTGCTGGAATACGGCAGCCGCAGCATCCAGAAATGGAACTACATGGGCGGCAGCGTCTCGCTCAATTACGAACACACCTTCGGCAAGGAGGGGCATACGCTGACCATATCGGATGAAGTCGAGATCGACCCGGACAAAGGCCATACAGACCGGATATACAACGACGGATACAATTACAGGGCGTTGCAGGATGCGGACAACCGCATGACGGGCAACACCGTGCAGGTAGACTACGCCAACCCGCTGTCGGAGCACCACAAGATCGAGGCGGGGCTGAAACACATCTACCGCAACAGCACCTCCGACACCGACAACAAGCAGAGCGACGAATACGGCACATTCCCGATTGAAAAAATAAAATTCACGGGCATGGATTACCGCCAGCACGTGCTGGGCATCTACGCCGGATACGGATTCACCTACACCAAATGGTCGGGACGCCTCGGGGCGCGCATGGAACGGACATGGAACGACGCCGACGTGGAGGAGACCGCCAAAGGCACCTACTCGTTTTCGAACCGCCAGTTCAACGTGGTGCCCTACCTGAGCCTGACATTCATCCCCAAGGTGAGCCACAACATTTCGCTCTCCTACACGCAGCGGCTCCAGCGCCCGGGCATCTACATGCTTTCGCCGGCCGAGGACGACACCGACCCCACGCGGCTGTCGTACGGCAACCCGGGACTGGAAGCGGCCGTATACCACACGATCAACCTCCAGTACGGCCACTATGCCGCAAAATGGAGCATGACCTTCGCACTCAACACGTTCCTGTCGAACAACAACATGTCGTCGTACTCCTTCTCGGACGGGGACGGCATCACGAACACCACCTACAGCAACGACGTCCGTTCGCGCAGCTACGGATTCAACGGTTCGTTCTCGTACCGCCCGTCGGAGAAGGTCAACCTCTCGCTGAGCTACAACGGCAGGTATTCGCAGAACGATTTCGACGCCATGGACATCCACACCGACCAGTTCACGTTCAGCCAGAACCTCAACCTCGACTTCGCGCTCTGGAAGGAGGCGCGGCTTATGCTGGGTGAGAATTATTCGACGGGGTATGCGTGGCTCGGCGGCAAATCGGAAAGCTACTACTACTATTACATGGGCATCAAACAGCAGTTCCTCAAGAAGAAGCTCGACCTGAGCATCATGTGCAACAACCCCTTCGAGAAATACCGCAGGAACAGGAACACCTCGGACACGCCGACCTTCGGCGGCTGGAGCGAATACAGGTATGCGTGCCGCAGCCTCTATTTCCGCGTCAGCTACCGCTTCGGCAAACAGAACGTCGGGGTGAAACGCACTGCCAAGTCGATCCGCAACGACGACATGAGCAGCGGCGCACAGGGCGGTGGCGGCGGAAGCACCGGCGGCGCTCAGGGCGGAGGGATGTAATTCCGACAAGAAAAGCCCGGAAAATCGACAGCAAGGACAATCCCTCGTCGATGATCCTGCCCGACGCACTGGGCGCCAACATCACGGGCGTCATCACGTCCGCCATCATCGCGGGCATCTACGTGACCGTTTTCCCCCTGCTGTAAGGGACAGCCCATACGGCACACACCCTGCGTCATCCGTACCGACGAAAAGAGGCTGTCCGACAAGTAGTCAGAAACAGGAATCACCCTTGCCGGAGATCGTTCCGGCAGGGGTGATTCCGTAAAAACCAGACTCGTCGGAGAGCCTCTTTACCATTTGCAGCCTGCCGTGCAGCGCCTTGCCGGGAACACCCGAAGCGGCCATCGGTTACCCGATCCGTGCGGATGGGGGCCCGGATCATCGACCGCACGGATTTCATAGCCCGGCAAAAATACGAATAAAATGATTGTTTTATTCATATTTTTTCATTACATTGTGAATAATATAAAACATACGCTTCACAATCCTTTCATTAATCCTTTAAATTTACCGCCATGAAAAAACTTTTTTTATTCCGGAAAAGCCTGTTCATAGCTTTTGCGGCAGCAACCTGCGGACTATTTTTTAACAGTTGTGGTACAGATGCCAAGATTCCTTCTCAATCCGACGAAGGAAATACTACGACAGGAATGACAAGGTCAGAATTCCATTGGCGTTGTCCCGGTTGTGGACTTCTAAATGGAGGATGGAGAAATTATTGCGCCAATCCTCAATGTGGTAAGGAATATAGTGTGCCCCATGGCAATCTAATTCTCACATATCTTGATATAATAAAAAATACTGTAGGATTCGCAAAAGACATCACCACACCCCCTGATTTTAATCAGATAGAATTACCTGGAAGGATATTTCCAGCCTATGCACCAGAACCATGGTATGAAACAGCTTGTGCTTTGAAATATTACAATAAACTCAAGAACTCTTCAACCTATAGGTTGACCCCCGATTATGCAGAAGGAGTCGAATTTGCATGGTATAGAACCGTACGAATTCTCTATCCAAAATTCCATGATGCAACAGCCGTGGAAAGATTATTTGATAAATTCATTTTAAATGAAGGTAGAAATCTAAAGGGCTTTAATGGTCAAGGAATAAAAGATGCCAGTAAAGCTGCTATTGAAGCATTCGCTACATGCAGATAAATATAAATATTGAGCCATGAAAATTATATTTAAATTACTTACTATAATCCTATTAATCATATCATTAGTAAGTTGCGCTGCGCAAAATAGGGCGGCCGGAGAGGAGATCCGCCACGCACAAGCGTCGAAAGCGCTGGAAGAGGGGCGGTTCGTGATTGAGGCGAATGAATTTTACCTCCCGGAGGACAAATCCCCGGTCAAGTCGTCCACCGGCAACTACATATCCATGCAGGGCAAACGGGGCGTTATCAGTTTCACCCCCGACCTCTTTCCGAAAACACCGCTGGGCAACCTGACCATAACGGACGACACGGCGGAAATAACGCTGGAAAAGCGGAAAAAGAACGGGGACATACAGTTCCGCATGAGGATGACCGGGCCGGCGAATTCCCAGGACAGGAAGGTAATAATAACGCTGTACAAGGACACGGACAAATGCCATGTACAGGTTTCGAACGAACTTCTGGCATATCCCGTGGTCAAATTCACGGGAGTGGTAAGGCCTACTGGAAAGTAACCGCGGCACTGCCCGGAACGGCAACGGCCCCGACGATCGGGGCCGTTGTCGTTATCCGGGACAAACTGCGGCAGAGTATACCGCGTTCGCGGAGGGGTCAGACGGTTTTGAGCACTTCGAGCAGCAAATCCCAGAACTTTGGGACCGTGGCGATTTCGAGCCTTTCATCGGGCGAATGTACGCCGCGGAGCGTAGGGCCGAAGGAGACCATTTCCAGTTCGGGGTATTTTTCGAGGAACAGGCCGCATTCCAATCCGGCATGGATCGCACGCACCTTGGGCTCCGTACCGAACAGGCGTTCGTAGGCGCCGACGGTCTTTTCGAGCAATGCGGACTGCGGGTTGGGCGCCCAGCCCGGGTACCCGTCGGAATGGGCGACGTCGGCACCGGCCAGGGCGAATACCGATTCGACCATCTGCATGACATAGGTCTTGGCGCTCTCGACCGACGACCGCTGCGACGAGGTGACGACGATGCGGTTGTCGCCCTCGAATTTCACCGAAGCGAGGTTGGTCGAAGTCTCGACCAGCCCCGGCATGGCGAACGACATGGCGATCACGCCGTTGGGAACGCCCACCAGCGAGTAGACCAGCCCGAACTGCGTCCGGGCATCGAGCACCTGGTCGACCTCGGGCATCTCGTTGAGCGTAATCTTGAAATTGGGCTCGCGGAAACGGAATTCGGCTTTCAGGTCGGCGGCAAAGAGGTCGTAGCGTTTGACGAACTCGGACTTGAACCGTGTCGGGACGCCGAAGATGGCGTACGCCTCGCGCGGGATCGCATTGCGCAGGTTGCCGCCGTTGAAATAGCTCAGCTTCAGTTCGAACGACTGCATGCCGTCCCACAAGAGGCGTGCGACGGTCTTGTTGGAATTGACGCGTCCCTTGTCGATGTCATCGCCCGAGTGCCCGCCCTGCAGGTCGGAGACGTCGACGCGGAAGAAGGAGTAGTTCTTCGGCGCCTCCTCCATCGCATACCGGAACGTGGCGATGGTGTCGATGCCGCCGGCACAGCCGATGAAGATCTCGCCCTCGTCCTCCGAGTCGAGGTTGATGAGGTATTTGCCCGTGAGCATCTCCTCGCCCAGTTCGAAAGCCCCCGTAAGGCCGGTCTCCTCGTCGACCGTAAAAAGCGCCTCGACGGGCCCGTGCTGCACCGCGGGGTCGATCATGACGGCCAGTGCGGCAGCCATGCCGATGCCGCAGTCGGCACCCAGCGTCGTACCTTCGGCCCTGACCCACCCGCCGTCGATGTGCGTGCGGATCGGGTCGTTGTCGAAATCGAACTCCACGTCGGAGTTCTTCTCGCAGACCATGTCCATGTGGGACTGGAGGATAACCGCCGGGCGCTCCTCGAAGCCCGGCGTAGCGGGTTTGCGCATCACCACGTTGCCGATGGCATCCTTCTTATACTCGATGTTGTGCTTCCGGGCGAAATCGACCAGGAATTCGATGATCTTGCCCTCCTTCTTCGAGGGGCGCGGAACCTGTGTGATGGCATCGAACTGCTCCCACACGATCCGGGGTTCAAGGTTTACTATTTCAGACATAATCTCCTAATATAATTTACAGGCACATCGTCGGGTTGCCGCCGGCTGTAACACCGGGCGCACGCCCCTCGATTTCCGCCCATTCCATGACAATATTTACAACGGCAGAAAGACGCTTCGAAGATGGGGCATCTGCAAGAATTCTTCCGGCCGAAGATTTTCAAATACAAATATAACAAAAACAGCGTAATTCACGGTATCCCGCGTCCGGTTTTTTGCATTTCCGGCTGGCTGTGACGGCCGAAATTTGCTTTTGCACTCCGCTTCCACTATCTTTACGGGAAAATACGGAACTCTATGACGGATTTCAGGATAGGACACGGATACGACGTACACGCGCTGGCCGACGGGCTGCCCCTGGTGCTGGGCGGGATCGAAATTCCGCACACGAAAGGATTCGTGGCGCATTCGGACGGCGACGTGGCGATACACGCCGTATGCGACGCACTGCTGGGCGCCGCAGCGCTGGGCGACATCGGGATGCACTTCCCCGACACGTCGGACGACTTCAAGGGCATCGACTCGAAAATACTGCTCCGAAGGGTTGCGGCGCTGCTGCGCGAAAAAGGATATGAGATCGGGAATGTCGATTGTACGATCCGGATGCAACGGCCCAAATTGCGGCCGCATATCGACGCCATGCGCACCGCGATGGCCGGTGCAATGGGCGTAGGCGATGACCGGGTATCGGTCAAAGCTACGACCACAGAGCATCTCGGTTTCGAGGGGCGCGAAGAGGGGGTTTCCGTCTCCGCCGTGGCACTGATATACAAAATGCAGGCCAAACCGGGATCGGAGAGCCAAGGTTTTTCCGATCCGCAGGCAGCCCGTTAAACCGACAACCCGGAGTTAAGATGAGAAAAGAACTGATGACCCTGGCCTGCGTACTGGCCGCAGCCGGGAGTGCGGCACAGAATGCCGACGAATTCCGCAACCCGCCCGCAGCGTACCGCCCCGTGCCGCTCTGGTTCTGGAACAACACCCCGATCGAACGGACGGAGGCCGCGGAACAATTCCGCACTTTCACGCAACGCGACGGGTACGGCGGATGCGCCATCCTCCCGTTCGGCGGGCATTTCGCACCGGAATACCTCTCGGACGAGTATTTCGCACTTTACGGGGAAATCGTCCGCGAAGCCCGCGAGGCGGGGCTCGTCCTGTCGCTCTACGACGAGTACGGGTTCCCGAGCGGCAGCATGGGCGCCATCAACGGCGACGGCACGCCGCGCTTCATGCAGCGTCATCCGGAGGCGACGATAAAACGGCTCGACAAATTCGAATACCCGCTGGCGGCAGGCACGGAGTGCGACATAGAACTGCCGCGCGATGGGCGCCTGATGGCGCTCGTGGCGATGGACAGCCTCACGCGGGAGGTACGCCCCCTGTCCGGACGCATTTCCGGCGGGCGCATACGCTGGACACCGCCCCAGGGGGCATGGAAACTGCTCTGCTTCGTGTGCGTAAAGGACGGCGACCCGAATGTGGACTACCTCGACCCGGATGCCGTACAGCTCTTCATGGAGGATACCCACCAGCGTTATTACGACCGGTTCCCGGAGGCGTTTGGAGAGGTCATTACCGAAACATTCTGCGACGAACCGACACTCTACCGGGCACAGGGGCGTATCTGGACGGAGCGCTTCAACGAGCGTTTCGAAGCCGCACACGGGTTTTCGCCCGAAGCGCTCTACCCCGCCCTGTGGTACGACACAGGCCCCGGGACTGCCGCCGCTCGCAACTACCTGTTCGGGTTCCGGGCGCGGCTCTATGCCGAAGGGTTCATGAAGACGATCCACGACTGGGCGGCAGCGCACGGCATACGCTCCACCGGACACCAGGATCAGGAGGAGGTGCTCAACCCCGTAAGCGTCGCGGGCGACCTGATGCTCTGCGGCAAGTACATGGACGTGCCCGGCATCGACAAGATCGGCGGCGACCGCCCCGCGGAACTTTTCTACAAGGTGGTATCCTCATCGGCGGCCAACTGGGACAAGCGGCTGGTCATGTCGGAAACATTCGGGGCGATGGGCAACATCCCCGTCCGGGAACTCTATACCATCGCAATGGAGCAATATACCAAAGGCATCAACCAGCTTATCCCCCATGCCGTATGGTATAACGACGCAGACGTGACGTTCCTGCCCGAACTCTCCTACCGCAACCCGCTCTATAACGAGGCGCTGCCCGCATTCAACCGCTTCCTCGCCCGGCTGAACTACCTGTTGCAGCCCGAGGGGCGCACGGTGGCGGACATAGCCATGCTCTACCCCATCGAGACGTTGCAGGCGGGGCATTACCTCGACGGCCCGGAGGGTTATTACGCCGGGGGCGTGAAGCTTCCCGGCACGGATTACATCCGCGTGGCGGCGATGCTCAGCGACACGCTCGTACGCGATTTCACCTACCTGCATCCCGAAGTACTGGCGCGTTGCCCCGCAGGCAGGGGGATGCTCCACCTCGACAACAAGGTCAACCACCAGCACTACCGGGTGCTGATCCTGCCCGGCGTGAAATGTATCTCGCCGGAGTGCCTCCGTACCGTGGAACGGTTCCGCCGTGCCGGGGGACGGGTGATCTTCACCACGGCGCTGCCCGAAACATCCACCCGCTTCGAGGTACCGGCAACGCAGGTCGCAGCCCGCGTGCAGGAGATGCTCACGGCACGTAAAAACCCGGCGTTATTCCTGCCCGAACCCGACACGGAATCGTTGCGCAAGGCATTGGAGGCTGATTTCATACCGGACGTCACGGTTTCCGGTGCTCCCGGCCTGCGCTACATCCACCGGATATGCGGCGGCCGCCATATCTACTATTTCGCCAATATCGGCACCGAAACGGCCGAAGCCGGGATCCTGCTGCGCGACGCCGTAAAACTGCGCAGTTTCGACCCGCATACGGGCGACAACGCCCCGTTCGCCGCCGAGGTATCGGCGCAGGGGACGCGGCTTCAACTGACGCTTCCGGGAGCCCGGTCGCTGTTCCTCGTATCGGAGTAGCCGCGGGGAAGGCGCAAAAAAGCCCGCAATGCGGGCCTCACGGAAAAGCAGGGCTCGCGGAAACGGGATGGCACCCGCCCAGGCAGGAAGATTCGCCGGACAGGAAGTGCGCCGAAAGCGGGAGTCACTTCGGAATTCCGGACGGCGGGAACCCGGCGCACGGGAACCATGGAAAACAGAAATTACGGCCGGCACCTATGGAGGTGCCGGCCGTTCGGTTTGCCGCCCGCGAAGAAGCCGCCGCTCAGTCCAGCCGCCGGAACTTGGGGTCGCCGATCCGTTTGTCCCAGAGCCATCCGACATAGCGCATGACAAGGTCGGGAGCCGCCAGCGTCAGCACCGTTTCGCCGGTGGCGATCGAAACCTCGAAGCCGGCATGGTAGGCCGTATCGCCGTCGGCAAACCCGAAGGAGATACGCCAGCCCCACGCCAGGCGCTCGGCCCGGTAATCGGACAGGGACGGCGAGTCGAAATTGAGCACGTAGAGATACTGCGTGATGCCGCGCTCGGTCGGCAGGTGCACCCCGACGTGGTCGATGAACATCCCGAAGAAGTAATAATCGGTATAGATGCTGCGGATCATGCCGCCCGGTACCTCCTGCATACTGTTGGGGAAAAACAGGTAGTCGCGCGACTGTACCAGCGAGTCGATCTTCTGCGCATAGAGCTTCGCCCGGTAGGCACGGCGTTCGGGCCGCGTCATGCCGCGCGTGGACTCCTCGTAGACGGTCGTATGCTCGACGACCTGCACAGGGGGCTGCTGGACAGGCACCACGGTCGTCTGGGGCACGCTGTCGACGGCGGAAGTGCCCAGCGTGAACTGGGGCTGCGCGGACTGCGCCACAGCACCCGACGCCCCGAAAACAAGGGCGCAGAGGCACAGCATCCGGAGCGCCGCCCGCCCCGCAGGAGCAAAAGCCCCCGCCGGGGCGGGGGCTCGCAGTTCGGGAAGGATTTGCGTTGCGGCATCCCGCCGCGACGGAAAGGACGGGAAGGGGGCGCCGCATCCCGTCCGGCGATACATCCCGGAACTCATGGTCAATAGAGCTGTGAAATGGTGCCCGAGTACTCCACGGGGTTATACCACGGGTTGGTGATGGTCAGGTTGGCACCGCCCGTACGGGAGAAGATCTCGAAGGTGAAGGTATAGGTCGACGCCGAGAAAAGCGAGGTGGAGAAGGTTACCATCCAGCCCTCGTGGGTCTGCTCGGTGGTATAGCCCTGCACGCTGGGAACCGTGTAGTTGATGATGGTCGTGTAATAAGGCGGCACATAGCCCTTGACATAAGGCAGGCAGATGTCGATCGTGCCGTCCCAGACGCCCACGTTGAAGGCCGGGTTGATGATCTGGCGCATGGGGCCGGCCGGCTGCCGCTGCATGGTCTGGGGGTTGAACTGGAAGTTACGCGAAAGGATGACCGAATCCATCGTTTTCTCAAAATCTGCGATACGTTCCGCACGTCTCTTCTCACGCACCTCGCGGCGTTCTTCCTTGGGCGACAGAATCTTTTTCTGTCCGATCACGGTGGCGCAGACTGCGCACAGCAGCACGCTCACGACGATAATGACTGTTTTTTTCATAGCACATAAAAGGTTTATACGGCCATGAAAAATGCAAATACGGTGCCTAACTGCCTAAAGTCGTGACTAAAGACCCAGTTTTTTCAGAAATTCGCCCGTATAGCTGCGTGGGGAGCAGGCTATATCGTGCGGAGTGCCCGCCGCGACGATCTCACCGCCGGCCGCCCCGCCTTCGGGGCCGATGTCGATGATGTAGTCGGCGACCTTGATCACGTCGAGGTTGTGTTCGATGACGATGACCGTATTGCCGCGGTCGACGAGTTTGTTGAGCACGTCGAGCAGCAGGCGGATGTCCTCGAAATGAAGCCCCGTCGTAGGTTCGTCGAGGATGTAGAGCGTACGCCCCGTATCGCGCTTGGACAGTTCGGAGGAGAGCTTGATACGCTGGCTCTCGCCGCCCGAGAGCGTCGTACAGGGCTGTCCGAGCGTAAGGTAGCCGAGGCCGACCTCCTGGATGGCACGGAGTTTCTGGTGGATGGCAGGGATATTCTCGAAGAACTCCACGGCCATGTTGACCGTCATGTTCAGCACGTCGTCGATATTCTTACCTTTGTATTTCACTTCGAGCGTCTCGCGGTTGTAACGGTGTCCCCCGCACGCCTTGCAACGCACGTAGACGTCGGGCAGGAAATTCATCTCGATGGTCTGGACGCCCGCGCCGCGGCACTCCTCGCAGCGGCCGCCCTTGACGTTGAACGAGAAGCGCCCCGCCTTGAAGCCGCGGATCTGGGCATCGGGCGTCATTTCGAACAGTTTGCGGATGTCGGAAAAAACGTTCGAATAGGTCGCCGGGTTGCTGCGCGGCGTACGGCCGATGGGCGACTGGTCGACGACGACCAGTTTGTCGATATGTCCGATGCCTTCGACGCTGTCGTATTCGAGCGGCTGCCCGAAGGAGCGGTAGAGCTCCTTCGAAAGGATCGGGCGCAGCGTCTCGTTGACGAGCGTCGACTTGCCGGAACCGCTGACGCCCGTCACGCAGATGAATTTGCCGAGCGGGAATTCGGCCGTGACGTTCTTGAGGTTGTTGCCCCGCGCCCCGCGGATCACGATGCGCTGCCCCGTGCCTTTGCGGAGCGTTTCGGGAATCCCGATACGGCGGCGTCCGGTGAGGTAGTCGGCCGTGATGGAATCGGAACGCAGGATGTCGTCGATCGTACCCGCGGCCATGATATGTCCGCCCTTGCGCCCCGCACGGGGGCCGACGTCGACGATGAAGTCGGCGGCACGCATCATGTCCTCGTCGTGTTCGACGACGATCACCGAGTTGCCGGCATCGCGCAACTCCTCCAGGCTGCGGATCAGGCGCCGGTTGTCGCGCTGGTGCAGGCCGATCGAGGGCTCGTCGAGGATATAAAGCACGTTGACCAGCTTCGAGCCGATCTGCGTGGCGAGGCGGATACGCTGGCTCTCGCCGCCCGAGAGCGAACGCGACGAACGCGACAGCGACAGGTAGCCCAACCCCACGTCCATCAGGAAGCGCAGGCGCTCGCGGATCTCCTTGACGACCTCCTGTGCGATCTTCCACTCCTTGTCGTCCATATAATCCTCGATGTGCGCCACCCATTCCGAAAATTCGGAGATCGACATGGCCGACACGTCGGCGATGCTCTTGCCGCCGATGCGGAACTGGAGCGCCTCCTTCTTGAGGCGCGAACCGCCGCAGACCGAACATTTGCGGTAGACGAGGAACTGCTCGCGCCATTTCTGGCCGCGTTTGGAGTCCTCGTCTTCGGTACGGCCTATATATTCGGCAACGCCCTCCCACGAGACGAGGTGGTTGCCGCCCGAAGAACTGAACTCCGAAAGGTTGATGGTCAACGGCTCGGAATCGCCGTACAACACCGCATTCAGCCCCGGCTCGGGCAGTGACCCGACGGGGTCGTCGAGCGTGAAATCGTAACGCCGCCCCAGCATTTCGAGAATGGCGAAAAGCATGTTGTTGCGATATTTGCCCAGCGGTTCGACGGCGCCCTCGCGCAGCGAAAGCCCCATGTCGGGAATGATCTTCCCGACGTCGAAGACGGCTTCCTCGCCCAGCCCGTTGCAATGCGGGCAGGCGCCCTGGGGCGAGTTGAACGAGAAGGTATGCGGCGCGGGGTCTTCGAACGCGATGCCCGTCGAGGGGCACATCAGGTGGCGGGAGTAGAAGCGCTGCTGTTCGGTACCGTAGTCGTAGACGGCCATCGTACCCTTGCCCTGGCGCAGAGACTCCCTGAGCGAGGTCATCACCCGGTCGCGGGCCTCCTCGCCGACGACCAGGCGGTCGACCACCAGGTCGATGGTGTGTATCTTGTACCGGTCGAGGCGCATACCGGCCGAAATCTCGCGGATCTCGCCGTCGATACGGGCATAGATATACCCCTTTTTGGCCAGCGACTCGAACAGTTCGCGGTAATGCCCCTTGCGGCCTTTGACGATGGGAGCCATCAGGGCGATCTTGCGCCCCGTGAAGCCCGTCATGATGAGCCCGGCGATCTGCTCGTCGGTATAATGCACCATCTCCTCGCCCGTGACGGGTGAATAGGCGCGCGACGCGCGCGCGTACAGCAGACGCAGGAAATCGTTAATCTCGGTCACGGTACCCACCGTGGAACGGGGATTTTTGTTGGTGGTCTTCTGCTCGATGGCGACCACGGGACTCAGGCCCGTGATCTTGTCGACATCGGGACGCTCCATCGTCCCCACGAACTGGCGGGCATAGGTAGAAAGCGTCTCCATGTAGCGGCGCTGTCCCTCGGCATAGATCGTGTCGAACGCCAGGGACGACTTGCCCGAACCGGAAAGGCCGGTTATGACTACCAGTTTACGGCGCGGGATCTCCAGGTCTATGTTTTTCAGGTTGTGAACCCGGGCCCCCAGTATTTTGATCGTGTCTTCTTTCATCATCGTAGTCAAACGTACCGGAAGCCCCGTTTAGTGTGCGGGCTCTCCGGCGCGAATATCGTACAAAGATAGCGCATACCGGGGGCAATACCAAATTTTTCGGAAATCAGAATTCCAGTTCGAAGCCGTCGGCATCCATCCACGCCGGGAACTCCTCCCGGAAGGCCGCCTGCGCCTCGGAGTCGAATTCGGCGACGAGGGCCTGCTCCCGCTCACCGGCATCGGCCAGCGTGGCGCCACGGAAGTCGACGAGCGCCGAATCGCCCGCATAGGAGGCATCGGGATCCGTGCCCACGCGGTTTACGCCCGCCAGGTAGCACTGGTTTTCGATGGCCCGCGCCCGCAGCAGCGTACGCCACACCTCGCGGCGGTCGTCCGCCCACGAGGCGCTGCACAGGATGGCATCGTAATCGCCCCGGTTGCGGCTCCACACCGGGAAGCGCAGGTCGTAGCAGATCAGCAGCAGGAACCGGAACCCCATATATTCCACCACCACGCGGCGGTTTCCCGGAGTATAGTCGCGCGCTTCGCCGCCGGGACGAAACAGGTGCCGCTTGTCGTACCAGGCAACCCCGCCCGAAGGCTTCACGAAAAACATCCGGTTGCGGAACTCCCCGTTTTCGGCGATGACGACGCTGCCCACGACGGCTTTGCCGTATTGTGCCGCCCAGCGCCGCATGGTCGTAGCGACAAGCCCGTCGGCAGGCTCGGCGACACGGGCGGGGCGCAGTTTGAACCCCGTGGCGAACATTTCGGGCAGCACGGCAATATCGGCATCGGCCGCCGCGACGATAGGCTCCAGACGTTCCAGGTTCCGGGCGGTATGTTCCCACTCCATGTCGACCTGGCAGACAGCAACACGTATTTTCATAGAAAAACTCCGTTTTGTAAACAAATATATAAAATTTTCTTACAGATCGCACCTGCAGGAATAAAAAACATGGAGGTTTGTAAGGCAGGGCGGCAACAAAGGGAACCGGGCATACAAAACGGACACGCAGGGCGGCACCCTTGCGGCAGTGCATACGGTTCGGCGATGAAAAGCAATGCGGGGAAACAGGGCGCAGGCAGCCGGGGGGGGGCAACCGGCCGAAGCGGACGGCCTTGAGGACGGCCTGGCCAGACAACCTATCCAAACAATCTGCCCAGACAACCTATCCAAACGACCGGACGCAACCGGGCAAACGGACTTACACTGACGACCGGACGCGGGTTGTCAACAGGACAATAGCGGACAGGCAAAACGACCGGACGGAGACAGGCGCGGGCGGCCGACGCCAACCTGCGCGCCTCAATGCGCCCCCAACCGCCACACCGTGACCGAGGAGGCATTGTCGCGCTGGTGCAGCAGCGAAATCCGGCAGGGCACGAAATCCAAAGCCCGGCAGTTCCAGACGTCGACGAACTGCTGGGGATTGCGTTCGGCAAGCGGGAACCAGGTGCTTTGTACCTGCACCATGATGCGGTGTCCGGTACGGAACGTATGGGCGATGTCCGTCATCCGGAAAGGCACCCGCGCCGGGACACCGGGCGTAAACGCCTCGGGGCGCGAGAAACTGCGGCGGTAGCGGCCGCGCATGACGTCGCCCCGCACGAGCATCCGGTAGCCCGGCAGCGGATCGTCCTCGGGGAAAAGGTCGATCAGCTTGACCACGAAATCGGCATCGGTCGTCGAAAGTATCACCTCCAGGTCGGCATCGACCGGGCCGACGAAGGTCATATCCTCTTCGAGGGGCTCCGAAACGAACGTCAGCACGTCGGGCCGCCCGGACAGGAAACGCTGGTCGGCGACCATATACTCTTTGGGACGGCGC
>OGXJ01001090.1_pt1 | contig 20789 bp, 19 predicted proteins | sample 1576231 | NCBI WGS metagenome assembly OGXJ01 (sample SAMEA3541539, study PRJEB24748) | human gut metagenome | biome: human gut; feature: human-associated habitat; material: faeces | place: China | collected 2012
AATGGATGTTTATTGGAATGTTTCTTGTTGCCATTATAGCTTTTCCAATGGGACACTGGACGGTGCCGACATGCCAGCGGGCGCCCAAGTTTTTGGCGGCCTGGATAAGAGCGCAGGTAACATCGTGATCGGCGACGGCCGGGAACTCAATGGGCATATACTCGCGGGTGGTGCCCTCCATACGAATGGCACTGTTGGCGATGACAAGATCTCCGCCCATGACCTTGAGATTGATGCCGCCGGTGGTGCCAATGCGGATGAAGGTGCGCACACCGGTCTTATAGCATTCCTCTACACCAATGGCAGTAGAAGGGCCACCCATGCCGGTAGACATGACCATGACCGTTTCGCCATCTACCTTGCCCAGCCAGGTGGTGTATTCGCGGTGCTGGCAGTAGAAGTGCGGCTCATCCAAAAACTGCGCGATCTTCTCCACACGGCCGGGATCTCCAGGCAGGATGACATACTTGGCGCCGTGGGTGTCATCGAAACCTACATGATACATTTTTTCCATGATACTATCTCCTCCCTATTGCGGGTAAAATTACTGCTGATTCATCTCTTCCATCAGGTGCTGCTTGGTCTCCCACAGTTTTTGAGAAAGATCGACATAATAGGTGTGGGGGTACTCAAAGCGCTTGATCTCATCCCACAGGGTATCCATCTGCTGGGCGCAGTAGCTGCGGATCTCCTCCAGCGAAGGCGCCGTGTAGCACTGAACACCCTTCTTAAAGATCTGCACCTGGAGCTTTTCGGCACGGAAATTGGTGAGGGTCTTTTTCTTCCAAATGTCATTGGGATCGAAGATGGTAATGGGCTTGGTGTCATCCACTTCTTCGCCAGCCAACACGATGTAATCCGCCAGGGCCTTGCCATTATCCCGGCCATAGAAGCGATAGACCTCCTTGAAGCCAGGGGTGGTGATCTTTTGGGCAGTCTCGCTGAGCTTGATCTTGGGGATCAGCTCACCATTGTCATTTTCGATGGCAACAAGCTTATACACGCCGCCAAAAACAGGTTCATTTTTGCTGGTGATGAGATTTTCACCCACACCGAAGGAATCAAGCTTGGCATCCTGCAGCAGCAGGTCGCGGATGATGTATTCATCCAGCGAGTTGGATGCCATGATCTTGACATCCGGAAAACCGGCATCATCCAGCATCTTACGGGCCTTTTTGGAAAGGTAGGCCAAGTCGCCGCTATCCAAACGGATGCTCTTGGGACGGAAGCCCTTGGGCAGGACGACCTCATTGAATACCCGGATGGCATTGGGCACACCGGATTTGAGGACATTGTAGGTATCCACTAGCAGGCAGCAGTTATCGGGGTAGGTCTCGGCATAGGCCTTAAAGGCCTCGTACTCGTTCTCGAAGGCCTGAACCCAGCTGTGGGCCATGGTGCCGGAAGCCGGAACGCCCATCATGCGGTCGCTGATGGTACAGGCGGTACCGGCGCAGCCTGCAATGTAGGCGGCACGGGCACCCAGCATGGCGCCGTCATAGCCCTGGGCACGGCGGGAGCCAAATTCCACGATGGCGCGTCCCTGCGCCGCACGGATGAGACGGCTGGCCTTGGTGGCAATGAGAGTCTCAAAATTAAAGGTGACGAGCAACATGGTCTCTACCATCTGTACCTGCTCCAGCGGGCCACGGACGGTAATAATCGGCTCATTGGGGAAGATGGGGGTGCCTTCCTTAATGCTCCAAACATCGCAACGGAACTTGAAATTCCGCAGAAAATTGAAGAATTTCTCCGAGAAGCAGCCCTTTTTACGGAAGTACTCGATGTCCTCCTCAGTAAAAGAAAGGCCATTAATAAGTTCGATGATCTGCTGCAGGCCGGCATAGATGGCAAAGCCACCGTTTTCCGGCACACGGCGGAAAAAGACATCGAATACGGCAATCTTCTCCTGGATACCTGCATGAAAGTACCCATTCACCATGGTATACTCATAATAGTCGGTAAGCAGGGTCAGGTTGCGTTCACGGGTGATATAATCGCTCATAATAGTAAAACATCCTTTCTTCCTCTGATTTATGTGGTCTTGACCGACAGCGCAGCACCCTGTGGAACAGTAAGGGTGGCCTGTTCGGTGTAGGTAGCAAAGGGTTCATCGGTGGCGGGATCCTGCTGGGCGTGGAACACCAAAATGCTAACGGTAACAGGGTAACTGCCCGCTTCCGGCAAGGAATCCGGATAGGCATACAGCAGGTATTCCTCCGCCCTAATAATCGGAGTAGTGAGCAGCACGGTGCCATCGGCCAGCGTGTAGCGCACCCGCATCACACATTCATTGCCTGGGGTGTTTTCCAGCAGCAGCGGCAGGCTGCCATCCTTCCCCATAGCCAAGCTGCCATTAAAGAGATACCAAAAGTATTCCGGAGTGGTGTTCTGTGGGGCATTTTCGTAGCCCGGCAGACGGCCAGTATGGATGGTGGTATCCGCCATTTCAGTGTGGGTGGGTTCCGGCGGGGGATATTCCCCCTGAGGGAGAAGCAGCGCCAGCACCAGTCCAATGCCGACAGCTACCGCAGCTACCAACAGCGTGGAAATAATCTTTTTCGCCACGGTCATACGCCTACCCCCTCTTTTTCTCCGTCAGAATCAAAAAGAACGCTAATATTATAGCGCAATTTGTGCCAAAACACAACAGTTATGACAGAAAAACCCCCGACCACAGCGGATCGGGGGTTATAAGTGAATTGGCTTACGGGGCCTGGGTATTACCGCTCCCCTGACTATCGGAGGGGGTGAGCGTATCTACCCGGCCGACGGTACCGGTATTAAACTCGGTGCCGGAAACACTATCATTCATGATGGTGGTGACGGAGTAAAGATAAAAATCCTTGCCGTTTTTCCGCAGCTCATACAGCATGTATTTGGAGGGAGTCTCCTCCAGGTTACCCTTGCTATCATAATTGATACTGAGCACTGTAGTGGGTGGCACATAACCTACGGTAAGCTGGCAGCTATCCTGCTTCATTACAATTTTTTCCACGCTTGGGGTGGCAAAGCCGGTCATGGCGATGATGGGCACATGATAGGAAGCAATATCGCTATCGTACTGATAGGCATTTTCCATATCACCGATGGTCATATGCTCCAGCTTGATATTCGGACCAAACAGACTAACAGCCTGAGCGTCCACATCCGCCGCCGGGATGACCATGCGGCCGTACTCATCAAATTCGTAGCTGCCGCGGCGTTCGCCCAGCATACAGGCCCACAAACTACTTTGCAGCAAAAATTCATTATCGCAGGTAGCGGGGTCAGTAAAATCGGGCGGGTCGAACATGACCACTGGCAGCAGCATCTGCTCGTACTTGGTTTTTTGGGCGGTGTTATCCGCCAGATTGCGGGTAAGGCCATAGCACCAATTAAACACGGTGCATAGCCCAATAACGCACAGCACGATAAAAACGAGGCCAATCGGCGCCGCGTGACGGTTACGGGCATTCGTTTTCTCTGTACTCATAACAGGTTCCTTTCCTTACAAGGGGCGTTGCATCAATCCTTCTCTTTTTCCTTTTCGGCTTCCTTTTCAGAATCCGGGGCAAGGATGACACGCATTTTTTCGATCTTCTGTTCTTCCATTTCCAACACAGTAAAGGTAAGCCGGCCAAGCTGGAAGGTCTCACCGACAGCAGGGATGTGCTCCAACACTGAAAGCGCCAGACCATTCATGGTATCGTAGTCGTCTTCCTCAATATCGGCGGGATGGTAGTCGATTTCATCCAAGAAGTCATCCACCGGCATATCACCGCTGATCTCGTAGGTATCGGGGGTCACCTCGGTGAACTCGGTGACGACCTCGTCACGCTCATCATAAATCTCACCGACCAGCTCCTCCAGGACATCCTCCATGGTGACGATGCCCAGCGTACCGCCGTAGTCATCCATAACGATGGCGATATGCACCTTTTTACGCTGGAATTCCGAGAGCAGACGGGCAATTTTCATGCTGCGATGCACATACATCGGCTCGGTCATCAGTTTTTTGATATCGAAGTTCTTATTCAGCAGGGCAGCTTGCAGAATATCACGGGTATGCACTACACCGATGATGTGATCCACTGTCTCGCTGTAAACGGGAATGCGGGAAAATCCTTCCTCGGTGATGATCTGCAGTACCTCCTGCGGGGTGGATTCCTCATCGATGGCGACCATATTGACGCGAGGGGTAAGGATATCCTCCACGGTGGTATCATTGAACTCCAGAGCGGACTGTACCAGCTCTTTTTCCTGCTCCTCCAGCACGCCCTCCTCTTCGATGGTATCCAGCATATACATCAGTTCCTGCTCAGTGATGGTGGGCTGCTCTTCGCCATCGTCCTTCTTCTTAAAGGGCTGCATCAGTCGCAGGAACAGCCAGCTGAGGGGGGTAAAGACGGTCATGAGGATCCGCAGCACCCCGGCAAACGCCATCGAAATGCTCTCGGCGTTCATCTTGGCAAAGCTCTTGGGGATAATTTCGCCGAAGGTGAGAACGACAAGGGTGGAAATACCGGTGGCAATCGCAACCGCATAATTTTTGAAGTACGCAGTGGCGATCACTGTGACCAATGAGGAAATGGCGATATTAACAAGGTTATTGCCGATAAGGATGGTCGCAATCAGCTTATCGTATTGCGCGGCCACCTTTACCGCCTGTGCGGCACGCTTATTGCCGTCTTCCGCCATGGTGCGCAGACGGATCATATTGGCCGCGGAAAACGCGGTCTCGGATGCGGAAAAGAAAGCGGATAGCATTAACAGAACCAGAATAAGTAGGTAGGTTGTACTGCCTATGTCGTCCAAAAAAATACACACTCCTTGTTTGAGTAAAAATGTTGATAGCACCATCACAGGAGACGGTGTTATTTTATATTGTAGCAAAAAGAGGATAATGCGGCAAGACCATGGATAAAATGTTCAGGCTTTATTCACAGCTTGGTGATAAAAGGCGGGGCACGGGTAATTGACTCTCCCCTGCCCCGCTGGCTTACGCTAAGGTGATTATTCCTTGCCTTCCTTCTTGGCTTCCATCTTGGCGATGGCATCCTTGCGGGAAAGATTGATGCGGCCCTGCTGGTCGATCTCGGTAACCATGACGAGGATCTCATCGCCGACGGATACCACATCCTCCACCTTTTCCACGCGCTTCGTATCCAGCTTGGAGATGTGGACAAGGCCTTCCTTGCCGGGTGCGATCTCAACAAAGGCGCCGAAGTTCATCAGACGGGTAACAACGCCCTTATAGATAGCACCGACCTCGGGATCATTGACAATGGTCTCGATGATATTGATAGCGGTGCGGCAGTCATCGATATCAATGGCGGAAACAAATACATGGCCGTCATCCTCAATGTCGATCTTGACATTGCACTCGGCGCAGATCTTCTGGATGGTCTTGCCGCCGGAACCGATGACCTCGCGGATCTTATCGGGATCGATGGTCATGCTGAGCATCTTGGGTGCATACTTGGAAAGCTCGGGCCGCGGGGCGGGGATAGCCTTGAGCATGACTTCATCGAGGATATAGTTGCGGGCCTTGTGGGTCTTAGCAAAGGCCTCTTTAATGATCTCGGGAGTCAGGCCGTCGATCTTGAGGTCCATCTGGATGGCGGTGATGCCCTTCTTGGTGCCGCCTACCTTAAAGTCCATATCGCCGAAGAAATCTTCGACGCCCTGAATATCCACCATGGTCATCCAGCGGTCGCCCTCGGTAATAAGGCCGCAGGAGATACCGGCAACGGGAGCCTTGATGGGGACACCGGCATCCATAAGAGCCAGAGTGGAACCACAGATGGAGCCCTGAGAGGTGGAGCCGTTGGAGGAGAGAACCTCGGAAACGAGGCGCAGGGTGTAGGGGAACTCCTCTACGCTGGGGATAACAGGCTCCAGCGCACGCTCGGCCAGGGCACCGTGACCGATCTCGCGGCGGCCAGGGCCGCGGCTGGGACGGGTCTCACCGACGGAATAAGAGGGCATATTGTACTGATGGATATAGCGCTTGGTGGTCTGCTCATCGATGCCATCAAGGATCTGAGCCTCACGGATGGTACCCAGGGTGGCGATGGTCAGCACCTGGGTCTGGCCGCGGGTGAACATGCCGGAGCCATGAACGCGGGGGATAATGCCGACCTCAGCATCCAGGGGACGGATCTCATCCATGCCGCGGCCGTCTACACGCTTGCCGTCATCCAGCAGCCAGCGGCGCACCACAAACTTTTGCAGCTTGTAGATGCACTCATCCAGCATAGCGCCCTGCTCAGGGTATTTCTCATCATACTCGGCATGCAGGCGGTCATAGATGGGGCGCATACGCTCATCACGGATATTCTTATCATCGGTATCCATGGCAGCACGGACATCCTCGATGAATTCATCCTTGATGGCTTCGAAGAGATCATGATCGATCTCCTGGGATTCAAAAGTAAACTTGGGCTTGCCAATCTCGGCCTGGACTTCCTTGATGAAGGCAACCATCTTCTGCACCTCGGCAAAGCCCTTCATGATGGCTTCCAGCATGGTATCGTCATCCACCTCATTGGCGCCGGCCTCGATCATACAAACCTTTTCGGCGGTGCCGGCCACGGTGAGCTGAAGATCGCTCTTCTGGCGCTGCTCGGCATTGGGGGTGAGGATGATCTCGCCATCGACCAGACCGACATTGATGCCGGCGATGGGCCCATTCCAAGGAATATCGGAGATGGACAGCGCCATGGAAGCGCCGATCATACCGGCAATCTCCGGCACGCAGTCGGGATCAACGGAAAGAACGGTCATCACAACGGAAACATCATTGCGCATATCCTTGGGGAACAGCGGACGGATGGGACGATCTACCACGCGGCTGGAAAGCACGGCCTTATCGCTGGGGCGGCCTTCCCGCTTCAGGAAGGAGCCGGGGATCTTGCCCACGGCATACAGCTTCTCTTCAAAATCGACGGAAAGCGGCAGGAAATCGATGCCGTCACGGGGCTTTGCGGAAGCGGTGGCATTGACCAGCACGGTGGTCTCGCCATAGCGGACCAGCACAGAGCCGCCAGCCTGGCAGCACATCTTGCCAGTTTCAAAGGTCATCTTGCGTCCGGCAAATTCGGTTTCAAATACGCGGAAGTTTTCAAACATCTTTTTTCTCCTTACTTTGTGTCTTTTGGTCTGACGGCTCCGCTTTCGTTTTAGCAATAAAGCCTTCCTCCGGGGAAGATTTTTGCCTTCCGGGGGAACGATTCACTGCTAAACACGAGGGCAAAAGCCGCCCTGCTTACCTGTGAAAAATGGGCTAAAAACCGGCTAAGAGGGCAGACGGAATCCCCGCCTGCCCTCCGGCAGTTTTGCTTACTTACGCAGACCCAGCTTGGCAATGATCGCGCGGTAACGCTCGATATCCTTCTTCTTGAGGTAGTTCAGCAGGTTTCTGCGGTGACCGACCATCTTGAGCAGACCACGGTTGGAATGGAAGTCCTTGGGGTTCTGCTGCATGTGCTTGGTCAGGCTGTTGATGCGGTTGGTGAGAACAGCGATCTGAACTTCGGGGGAACCGGTGTCACCCTCGTGGGTCGCGTACTCGGTAATGATCTTGTTCTTTTCTTCCTTGAGAATCATGTTATTTCACCTCATAAATTATTTACGCCAAGATCTAAGTATCGGGATCGGTGAAGTTCCCACGGGGGAACACTCCCAAATACCGGGATCCGGTCATATCAATATGGAATTATAGCATATAATACGGCTGCTGTAAAGTGCTTTTGGGCGGATTTTTACGGCTTTTTATGGTGCTTTTCGGCGGCCAGTACGGTGGATCGCAGCAGCATGGTAATAGTCATGGGGCCTACCCCACCGGGGACCGGCGTGAGCCACCCTGCCACCGGGGAAACGCTCTCGAAATCCACATCGCCGCAAAGTTTCCCTGCTGCATTGCGATTCATTCCTACATCAATGACTACCGCACCGGGTTTAACCATCTTCCCGGTGACAAACCCAGCCTTGCCCACAGCGGAAATCAGAATATCCGCCCGGCGGGTCACCTCCGGCAGATTTTGGGTCCTGCTGTGGCAAATGGTGACGGTAGCATTGCGGTGCAGTGCCAAAAGTGCCATGGGTTTTCCTACAATATTGCTGCGTCCAATGATGACACACTCCTTGCCGGCCATGTCTACACCGGTGCTATCGATGAGGGTGAGAATACCGCTGGGCGTACAGGGGGCAAAAAAGTAATCTCCAATGACAATACGACCCACATTCTGCGGATGGAAAGCGTCCACATCCTTTTCGGGGTCGATCGCGGATAGGATCTCCTTTTGATCCAGATGAGCGGGCAACGGCAGCTGCACCAAAATGCCATCGATCTCTTTCCGGCCATTCAGTTCGGCAATGAGGGCAAGCAGTTCCTCCCGGCCGGTATTTTCCGGCAGGGTGTACTGCTCGGAGTGAATACCAAGCTCCTCACAGGCCTTGTGCTTATTCCGCACATACACCTGGGAAGCGGAGTCCTCTCCCACCAGTACCACAGCCAGGCCGGGGGTAATGCCCTCCGCTTTCAGAGCCTCTACCTGGATTTTTAATTCGGCGCGGCACTGGGCCGCCACCGCTTTTCCATCAATGATCTTCGCGCTCATGGGGTTCCTCTTTCTGTTCCGGTTGGGTCGATTTCTTTCCGTTCTTCTTTTCGGCCAGCTTGGCATCCAGGGCGGCTATACGCACCCGGCTTTCCTTGGTATCCACATAGCGGCCCAGGGTAAAGCGCGGCTTTTTCTGCCCCTCAATATACTCCAGCGTCATGGGCTTACGACCCCGCAGGAAGATAAAGAGCATCAACCCGGCGGCAACGATAAACAGCACGCCGCCCAGCGCCTGAGAAACTCGCACACTGCCCCACATCAGGCTATCGGTGCGCAGGCCCTCCACAAAGAAGCGGCCCAGACCGTACCACGCGGTATAGCCCAGTGTGATCTGGCCATCGTAGCTGCGGCGTGGGAACAGCCACAGCAGCAGGATCGCCACACCGATAAGGTTCCACAAGCTCTCGTATAGGAAGGTGGGATGTACCGGCAGGGTGGGATCCACCATAATGCCCTGGGCGGCCAGCGCCGCCTGATGCCGGGAAAGATAGGCGGAGATGGTATCTGATGTCATACCCCAGGGGAGGGTGGTATTGGTGCCAAAGGCCTCCATATTGAAGAAATTGCCCCAGCGGCCAATCGCTTGTCCCAACATAACGCCGGGGAAAGCCGCATCCGCTACCGGCAGCATGGGAAGCTTTTTGATGCGGCAGACGATAAACGCCACAATAAGCGCTCCAATAATGCCGCCATAGATGGCCAGTCCGCCACCACGCAGGTTGAATATTTCCTTTAGATTATCTTTATAATTATCCCACTGGAATGCCACATAATAGGCCCGCGCGCCCACAATGGCGCCGACCATGGCCCACAGAATGATATCCAGTCCTTCATCCGGGTGGATGCCGCAGGTGCGGTTATGGGAAAGATAGACCCATAATCCCAGGCCAAAGCCCACCGCGATGATCACACCGTACCAGTAAATATCCAAATTGCCGATGGATAACGCCACCCGGCTAATGGGAAGTTCCCACTCCAAACCGGGAAACCGCAGAATTTCCATGGTACCCACTTCCTTTACACTGATAGTTTTTACTTTTACGGTTTATTATAGCATAGCCCCGGCGGTATTTCTATTCTCATTTATAAATTTTTGTGCGCATCGGCTTGTTCTGTGCTATAATGACCGAAATGACCCTTTGACATCCGTCCAAGATAAAAGGAGCTGTATTCCATGACAGAACTTCTCATCCGGCTATTTATCCGTGATAAAGACAATGTGCAGGACCCCACAGTGCGCCAACAATATGGCACGCTCAGCGGGTTGACCGGCATCTGCCTAAATATCCTGCTGTTCCTGGGCAAGCTGGTGGCCGGCACTGTTTCCGGTTCCATCGCCATCACGGCCGATGCTTTCAATAACTTATCCGATGCCGGCTCCTCGGTGGTCACGCTCATCGGTTTCCGGCTGGCTGGGCAAAAACCCGATCGGCACCATCCGTTCGGGCACGGGCGCATCGAGTATCTCTCCGGGCTGGCCGTTTCGGTGGTCATCCTGCTGATGGGCTTTGAGCTGGGTAAAACCTCCTTTGAGAAGATCCTCTCCCCTGCCCCGGTGGAATTTTCTCTGCTGCCGGTCATCATCCTGCCGGTCTCCATCTTGGTCAAGGGTTGGATGTACCTCTTTAACCGCAAGCTGGGCAAAAAGCTGGATTCCGCCGCCATGATGGCCACAGCCGCCGATAGCCTCAGCGATATGGTCTCCACCGGCGTAGTGCTGCTCGGCACCCTGATCGGACATTTCTTTAATATCCAGTTGGATGGTTGGCTGGGTATTTTGGTTGCCGTGTTCATCCTGTATACCGGCTACAATTCCATGAAGGATACCATTGATCCGCTCCTGGGCCGTGCCCCCGATCCCGAACTGGTGGATGGCATTCGCCGCCGGGTGCTGGCCCCTCCGGAAATTCTCGGCCTGCACGATCTTATTGTCCATGATTACGGCCCTGGCAGGCTGTTTGCCTCGCTGCACGCCGAGGTGGATAAAAACGGTGATATCTCCGCTATTCACGATGTCATTGACCGGGTGGAGAGGCAGATTCTGCACGAACTGGGCTGTGAAGTCTGCATCCATATGGATCCCATTGCCGTTGGTGACCGAAAGACAGCGGAATGCCGCACTATGGTGGCCCGGCTGCTGGCCAGGATTGATCCCAAGCTGACAATGCACGATTTTCGCATCACCAGCGGCCCTGACCACACCAACCTCATCTTTGATGTGGTGCGTCCACTGGATTCTTCCTATACCAGTGAAGAGTTGGAAGAACGCATCCGGCAGGCGGTAACGGCACTGGAAGGCAATTATTACGCAGTCATTACCGTGGATACCCCAAGAGTATAAAGCAGAAAAATGGCCGGGATTCTGTTCAGGATCCCGGTCTTTTATTGCTCCATATCATCCTCAGCAAAGGGAAGTTCCTGCAGCACCACCTCCCGGATGAACCGAAAGGTTTTCTCCTCCCCCTTATCCCGCAGCATTGTCAGGATAAACCGCAGCTTGCGAGCCGTCACCGGGTGCATCCAGCGGTTATCCCCCGCCCGCTGCAGATATTCCAGCGGAGCGCCATCGTGGTATTGATCCCCCAGGTAGGTCCGGCTGGCAGCAATGCGATCCATACACATCTCCACAAAGAATTCGGTCGGCATCTCCAGCGGCTCATATTGGTGGGTCACCGGACTCACATCGGTCCAGTACTCAAAGTGGTGACGATTGCGGCCCTTGTGGTGCATCCACGCCAGCGAATAGCCATTCTCCCGGCGCTCCTGCTGCGTAGGGCTAAAGGTGCCCTGGTAATACTTCGCACCACGCCAGAATTCCGTTGGAGAGTATTTGGAAAGATCGTGGGTAAGACCCCGCCAGTACAGTCCCACCTGGAAGCAGTACTTCCGCACCAGGTGCCGGTGATGGGTAATGGTTCTAAAATGTCTGATGGGATGCATCTGCTCCCCCCTCTCTGCTTTACTCCGTTCATTATTATAATTCAACGGTCAAAGGATTGCAAACCCCAATGCAAAACGCTATAATAAAAAACACACACGCTAAAAAGGAGTTCTCCCATGACGATAAACGGTAAAAAATACATTGTAAAGGTCCCCACCGGCAAAACCACCAATGATTTTCAATTTGATGAACTGCTGCCGGCCTTCCGCAAATACTGTGCCAAGGTAGCACAGAACCAGGCCACCTGCATCGCCGGGTACACCAATACACTGGAAGTCCCCCAGGTGATGCGCTGGGCCGCCCTGTTGCAGGATCTTACTGGGCAGTTCACCGAATGCCTGGGCTACATCGAGCGCATCAACTGCATCCCCACCGATGAGGCAGGCAAGTTCCTGCTCCCCCGTGCTATTTATGAAGACTTCCGCACTTTGAATGAAGTCATCAGCTGTGTGGGTCCCGCCGCGTGGAACCAATGGGATGAGACCAGCAAGCTGTACTGGAAAAGCTGTGTTCCCCGGATGCGGATGCTGATAGAGAACGCCAAAGTGACAGAAGAATAAGTGGAGAAAACTTTTTTCGGTTTTCCCGCAAAAAGGGCTTGATTTTTTACCGGGCCTATGGTATTATAATCAAGCTGAAGCGAAAGTTCCGGTATAAAATCTGGGTGTGGCGCAGGTGGTAGCGCGCTACCTTGGGGTGGTAGAGGCCGCTAGTTCGAGTCTAGTCACTCAGACCAAGTAAAAAAGGACGCCGACTGGCGTCCTTTTTTACTTGGTCGGAGCGGCTTTTGGAGTATTTCTTTGCGCAATCAATATCAGTGTCAGCCCCCGCTCTGTTCTCATTTTATAGGAATGGAGCGGGGGCTTCTATTGGGCTTCAATATCTTTTTAATAATGCTGGAGAAGGAGTATCATGGAACTGTCGCTGCGGTTGGCTCCCCATTCGTAGAATTATCGATAATAGTCCAAACTCCGCTTTCAGTATCTTCAATCAGGTAGAAAAACTGATCGATGTTCCCATCCTCCAAAAATGTTTTTGTATGGTCATATTCCACATAGTATTTTGCCCTTACCGCTAAAAAGTGTTCTGCGAGGTAGTCATCTGTCCATCCGCGGGACTGCGCAAGCTCACTTCCGGTATAGCGCTCAATCATTCGCTTTGTTTCGGTCTCGTCAACGGAGATCTCATCAATTCGGACAGTCAAAGTGTATTCCTTCTTAATTTGTCCTTCAATTGCACTTTGTACGGTTTCGATTGGATAAGCAGACGGTTTTTGCAGCCATGGGTCAAACAAGCCATATTCATACGCAGCAAAGCCACAGAGCGCCAGCGATGCGAAGATGGCAGCGACAAGTATAAAGGTGCGCTTTAGGCTTCTAATGCTCTTTCCGGTACCGCTATTCATAAATCCGCGCTCCTTTGCTTCAATAATATATTTATCATCAATCTTTTCGAATGCGTCAAGGATCAAATCCGCGTTCATAGAACACCCTCCTTTTCTAAATAAGCGCGCAATTTTGCTCTTGTCCGATGGAGCATCGATTTTACCTTACTATTGCTAAAGCAAAAATCTGTGCTGATTTTATCTATTGGGTCCAAATACCAGTAACGGCAGAGGAGAACCTGTCGTTCCGTTGGGGCCAGTGTGCCGAGAAACCGGTTGATCTGCACTGAGAGCTCGCCCGCAATGACACTGTCCTCTACTGAAAGATTGGATGGGACACATTCCGAGAGTTCATCCAGTACAAGAGAAACTTCGTCACCGCCTCGCTTATCCCTGTGGGCATCACGCCATTTTTTCAGTGAAATGCTCCTGGTGATCTTGCCCAAAAATGTTCTTAGCATATTCGGACGGTGCGGCGGTATAGCGTTCCATGCGCCGAGGTATGTATCATTGACACTTTCTTCCGCATCCTCTTGGTCGTGAAGAATGTTATAAGCGATATAGTAACAGTAGCTTCCATACTTTTGCTCTGTAGCGCTAATTGCCTTCTCGTTCCGCTCCCAATATAAATCAATAATCTTGCTATCCTCCATTACTCCACCTCCTGCAGTTTGAAATAAAGGCCTTTCACCCCTATACTACCTGTTTTTCTGGTTTGGTCGCAGGTTTTTTCGATTTTTCTTTGGGACAAATCGTCCCAAGGTATCCTCCTCGGTGACGATATGTCCCCTGCGGAAACGCGCATCCTTGTATTCTCCCTTTATGATCTGTGTCATATCGTGACACAGCATCTGCCCTACGGCATCCTCTGTTTCGATGCGCTTCACGCAAAAGCCTCCCATTCGATATTCTTATATGAGTATAACCGATTATAGCAAAAAACGGCGCCCTCTTTCAATGGTGCCGTTCGGCATAATGGTAAATGCGTTCGTCAATATCGAAAAAGCATCGTCAATTTTCTTCTCATCATCCGTCTCGTTCCTCATCCCCACTTATTCTTGACAGCTCCCGCCCCGGTGGAGTATGATAAAAACCAATTCAAAAAAACAGGAGAACATAATTATGGCATATACAGCAGCAGTTATCACCGTCAGCGATCTGGGCAGCCGCGGCCTGCGGGTGGATACCTGCGGCCCCGCCATCTGCGCCATGCTGGAGAAAGCCGGTTTTACCGTTACCTACACCGCCATTGTCCCGGATGAGATCCCCCAAATCCAAACCGAGCTCACCACTGCGGCCGATGGGCGCCACATCGATCTCATCATCACCACGGGCGGCACCGGGCTTTCCCCGCGGGATGTCACCCCCGAAGCCACCTTGGCCGTCCTGGACCGCGAAATTCGGGCCATTCCGGTGGCCATGTGGGTGGAGGGCCTTAAAATTACCCCCCGCGCCATGCTTTCCCGAGCCGTAGCCGGCACCCGTGGCCGCAGCCTCATTCTCAATCTCCCCGGCTCCGAAAAAGCCGCCCGGGAAAACCTTTCCGCTGTCATCGGCGCACTGGAGCACGCCATGCACATGATCGCTGCGGAAGGCCACTAACCCCCTGTAACACCAAGACACCGGTACCCCACTGGGATACCGGTGCCTTTTTATCACTTTTGCTTACGCCTTTACCTTCTTGGCACACACGCTTTCGTATGTCTCCACGATCTCCTTTTCCGGGGCCTCGGTCAGCAGAGAAACCACCACCAGGGCAATGCACGCCACCACAAAGGCCGGCAGCAGCTCGTAGATGGCCCACGCGCCGCCCATCGGGGCAATCAGGTACTTCCATACAAATACCATCACGCCGCCGGCAACCATACCGGCCAGGGCGCCCCACTTGTTGCTGCGCTTCCAGAACAGCGAGAACAGCACCACCGGGCCAAAAGCCGCGCCAAAGCCTGCCCAAGCAAAGGAAACCACCCGGAATACCGAGCTGTTGGGGTCCCACGCCAGAGTAATACCGATGGCCGCAATAACCAGTACTGTCGCCCGTGCCACGATCATCTCGGTCTTGCTGCTCAGCTTGATGCCAAACACATTCTGAGAAAGATCCTGCGAAACGCTGGAAGCCGCTGTAAGCAGCTGGCTGTCCGCGGTAGACATCGTCGCCGCCAGAATACCAGAAAGGATTACGCCCGCCACAATGGCCAGCAGGGTACCGTGCTGACTCATCAAGTCCGCCAGTTTAATGATAATTGTCTCAGCATCGCTGCTGTTGGTCAGGAAGGGCACCTTGCCCGCCACCGAAACGCTATAACCGATCACACCAATAGCCACCGCAATGAACATCGAGATCACCACCCAGACGGTCGCGATCCGGCGGGAATCGTTAAGCTTCTTTTCCTCCTTGATAGCCATAAAGCGCAGCAGGATGTGAGGCATACCAAAGTAGCCCAGACCCCACGCCAGCGTGGAGATAATGCTGAGCCCCCCGAAGGAAGCCGCGCCGCCGGTGGTCACATCATAGCCCTTGGTCATGCTCAGGTAGCCGGGCAGCGCCTCGGCATTGGCAATGACGGTATCCACACCGCCCGCCTGTTGGATGCCAAACACCACTACAACGATCAGCGCAATGGTCATAAAGATGGACTGGATCAGGTCGGTGAAGGAAACCGCCATAAAACCGCCCAGCACCGTATAGCCGATGACCACAATAGCGCCCACGATCATCGCGGTATGGTAATCCACCCCAAACAGGCTGTTGAACAGCGTACCAATGGCCTTAAAGCCGGAAGCGGTATAGGGGATAAAGAAAACCAGGATTACCACCGCCGCAATGGCGGAAAGCAGGTTTTTCTTATCGCCATACCGGCGGGAGAAAAAGTCCGGCACGGTGATGGCCCCAATGCGGGCCGAATAGCGCCGCAGCCGCCGCGCCACGATAAGCCAGTTGAGGTAGGTGCCTATCGCCAGCCCGATGCAGGTCCAGGAAACCTCCGGCAGGCCGCACAGGTATGCCAGTCCCGGCAGACCCATCAGCAGGTAGCTGCTCATATCGCTGGCCTCAGCGCTCATGGCCGTCACCAGCGGGCCCATCTTGCGGCCGCCCAGGTAAAAGTCATCGCTGCTGTTGCCGCTGCCCTTTTTGCCAAAGTATACACCGATGAGCACCATGGCAATCAAGTATACCGCTATGGTTATCAGAATAACTACTTGAGAACCTAACATTTTCCGTCTCTCCTTTGGGGTTACTGTTAATATGCACGAAGTATACCACACAAATTAGTAGACGAAAATACAGAACGAAGTACAGACTTTATTCTGTACGACGAATCGTTAAATATCATATTTTTCTCTTAATTAAAGCATTTATATATAGACGATTTCCCGTTCTGTTTATAACCAGAAAAAAATTATTTTTTCCGGAACCCTTCCAAAAACATCGGCATCATGGTTTTAGTGTATTGGGAAAGCGAATACTCCCCGCTGGAAAGGCACCAGTCGTACATCAGCCCCCGCTCAAACATGGCGTAAGCCTTCACAATCTCCCCCACTGTATAGTCGGTGGTCAGCTCGCCGTTTTCCTGCCCCTGGGTGATGATCTGCCGCAACAGCTTATAGTAGGTACGGTTGCGGCTCAGAAGGTGCCGCTCTCCCTTGGTCACCAGCTGGCTGCTAAAAAGCCTGCTCAGCAGCTCAATGGAAACTGTATTATCAATGGTCACAAACAGCTCATAGTTCAGCCAGCACAGCAGTCCTATGCAGTCCATATCGCCGTGCTCCTGCTGCATCAGTTCCTCGTACCGCTCATCAAAGAGAACCGAAAGGGAGGAAAGCAGGGCATCCTTACCATCAAAGTAATGATAGAACGACCCCTTGGAGGTCTCGGATTCAAAAATGATATCCTCCACCGTGGTCTCCTCATAGCCCTGTTCATAAAAGAGCTTCCACGCCGCCGCCACGATGCGGCCCTTGGTATTGCGGGTATTCTTTTTGGGCATACTGCCGCCCCCTTTCATTATGGGCTTATTTTACCACAGCGCCGCTCCCCTTGCCAAGTCCTTTCCGTCAAAATGCCCTCAGTGCCGCGCCGCCAGCACCAGTGCCGTCCCCGGCAGCAGCAGCACCGGGCTCTCCGGGTGGCCCTCATTATACCCCGCATAGAATCGCTCCGTGATTTCCCTCGGCCCCATATCCTCGTAGATGAGAAACCCATGCCGCTCCAGCATCAGCGCCAGCTCCGGCAGGGTATAACCCTGCTCCATCGTTTCCCCCGCGCTTTTCGCCAGCGCCCGCTGCTGCCCGGCCGCATCCCCGCCGGTTCCAAAGTCCCTCATCGGGCAGTCAAAAAGCAGACTGCTCCCCTGCGAGGTGATGGCCGCCAGCCGTTTCAGCAGCGCTTCCATCGCCGCCCGCGGCAGATAATACACCACTCCCAGCAGGGCGGTCAGGGTACGCTGTTCCGTGGCAAAGGGCGTCATCTCCAGCAGGGTCTTTTCCCAATCTTCGGCCAGGTCAACCCCCACCCGGTACACATTCCTCGGTGTAGTGATCCCCACCTCCCGCAAGCGCTTTTCCTTTTCCGCCAGCACTGCCGGTGTGTCCACCTCGTAGAAGCTCATCCGCTCCATTTCCGCTGTCTGGCGGCAGGGCAGGCTCTCCAGTCCTGCCCCCAGCAGTAGTACCTGCTTCAGCCCCATGGTCAGTTCCCGACGCAGCTCCTGCTCCCACCAGGCCGCCCGCGCCAACACCGCAGGGCCCAGTTTTTGGTTCACGATGCGCCGCAGCGCTTCCTCCTGTGTCCCGGTATCCCCCGGCAGGAACCACTCCCTCCCTGCCGTCATCTGCGCCGCGATCTGCCCAAACCGCCCCACCCCCAGCAGCTTTACCGCCAGCGGGTCATTGCAAATTTCCCCACCTTCTGCTGTATGGTACGCCCACACAAAGGCCGAAACCTCCGCTGTCATGCTCATGTTCTCATTCATATTCTTGCCCTCCTGTTTGTTTTGTGCTTCTGCCGCGCCCCTCCGGCGGGCGCCCCTGTGCTTCACTCGTGCTGATCCTTCCGGACAGCCCTCGCCGCTCCGGTGCGCCCGCCTCATCACAGTATATATTTAATACACCTATCGCCACCCCGGGACAAGACTTGATTTTTTGCCGAAAATGTGGTAATATAAACACAGAAAAAGTGCAAAAAAATTCACCCGGCCGGGCGTTTTCCGCTCCCCGTCGGGTGATTTTTTTATTTTATCTGCCCAGCAGCTCCCGCACCGCTTTGCGCAGTCCGGCGGCGTCCAGGTCCATGCGGCGCAGCAGCTCCCGCCGCTTTCCGTGGTAAATCCACCGGTCTGGCAGCGCCAGCACATGCACCGGCGTTTTGCTGTCCCGCTCGGCGGCATATTGCTGCAGCAGGCTCCCCAGCCCGCCAATGGCCGCCACCTCCTCGTAGATCAACAGCGGCTTACCCTCGGACAGCAGGGCATCCATCATTTCGGTATCAAAGGGCTTCAGGAACCTTGCGTTCACCAGCCCCATTGCGATGCCGTCCAGCTCCAGCAGCCGCCGGGCTTCCTCGGCCTCCCCCACAAAGTCCCCGTAGGAGATCACCGTCATCTCGCCCGTATGCAGCCGCTCCCAGCGCCCCACCGGCAGCGGTTCGGTGCAAAGCGCCTGCTCCTGCATGGTATTTTTGCTGTACCGCAGCAGGTAGGGACCCTCCGTGGCAAATCCCGTGGCCAACAGCCGGGCACTCTCCGCGGCATCCTTGCCCTGTGCCAGCGTAATGCCGGGGATCGGCAGCAACAGAGAAGCATCAAAGATCCCCTGGTGAGAAACACCGTCCTCCCCTATCACGCCGCACCGGTCAATGCCCACCACCACATCGCCGCCCATCCGGGCAATATCGTGGTTCACCTGGTCATATCCCCGCTGTAAAAAGGTGGAGTAGATGGTCACATAGGGCTTCATGCCGCTCAGTGCCAGGGCATTGGCCAGCACCAGCGCGTGCTCCTCGGCAATGCCCGCGTCGATAAACCGTTTCGGGTATTTTTTCGCGAATTCCGTCAGATGGGCGCCGGTAGTCATCGCCGGGGTAATGGCATAAATGCGCTCATCCTCCGCGGCCAGCTTCATCAGCGTTTCACTGATGGCCTTTCCCTGGGTGGTACCGCCGGCCACCGGCCGCCGACCGCTTTGGGCATCAAAGGCCCCCACCCCGTGCCAGATACCATCGGGGTCATCCCGGCAAAAATCGCACCCACGCCCCTTTTCGGTAACGACATGCAGCAGCACCGGCTTTTCGGCCTCCTTAGCCACCCGCAAAAAGGCGTCCAGCTCTCCCAGGTCATGCCCATTCACCGGCCCGTAGTAGGTAATGCCCATCTCCTCAAAAAGGGCGCCGTCCCGCAGGTACAGCCGCTTTAGGTCCTCTTTTACCTGCTCCACGCCGTGCACCATGGCGTTCCCCACCACGGGGATCCGCCGCAGGGCCGCCTTGGTGCGGCTTTTGGCGCTGCGGTAGCCACGGTGCAGCCTTATCCGCTCCAGCGAATTGTGCAGCGCCCCCACATTGGCGCTGATGCTCATGCGGTTGTCGTTCAGTATGATGATCAGCGGCTTTTGGTAGTCCCCGATGTGGTTCAGCGCCTCGTAGGCCAGGCCGTTGCCCAGCGCGCCGTCCCCTATCACCGCCACCACAGCATGGTGCTCTCCCCTTGCTTCCCGCGCCATGGCAAAGCCCAACGCCGCTGAAAGGGATGTCCCGGCATGGCCGCCCTCGTAGCAGTCGCAGGGGCTTTCCTCCCGGCACTGGAAGCCGGAAAGGCCATCGGTGCAGCGCAGCGTATCAAAAGCCGCCGCCCGTCCGGTCAGCAGCTTATGGGTGTAGCACTGGTGCCCCACATCAAAGATGAGCTTATCCCGCGGCACCTCAAAGACGCGGTGCAGCGCCACCGTCAGCTCCACCAATCCCAAATTGGAGGAAAGGTGCCCGCCGGTATGAGATACACCCTCTATGATAAATTCCCGCAGCTCTCCGCACAGCTTCTGGAGCTCTTTCTCATCCATCCGCCGCAGAAAAGCCGGGTCCTTAATCTCACATATATTCATTCATTCGGTTCCTTTTTTTAGGTAAAATTCCGCCAGCTCCCGATCCTCCGGCGTCGTGATCTTCAAATTCCTGCAGCTGCCCGGCACCAGCTTTACCCGTCGGCCGGCGCGCTCCAACAGCATGCAGTCATCGGTGATCCGGCCTCTTTCCGGCCCATCGCCCAGTGCCCGGTGCAGCGCCAGCAGCTCCTCCCGGTAAAAGGCCTGCGGCGTCTGGATAAGCCATGTCCGGCTGCGGTCGGTTGTCGCCTCCGCATAGCCTTCTTCATCCGCCAGCTTTACGGTATCCCGGCTTGGGGTAGCAATGGTTGCCCCGTCCGCTTCCTCCAGCGCCGCCAGGCAGTCCTCCAGCATCTGCTCGGTCACCAGCGGCCGCGCCCCATCGTGGATGAGCACCCGCTCTCCCCGGGCTGCCGCCAGCGCATTTTCCACCGAAGCTGCCCGGTCTGCCCCACCGGTCACTACCGTCACCGGCTTTTGCAGGCAAAGACCCTCCGCCAGCTTTCGCAGGGCCGCTTCCTCACCGGCTTTGGCCGCCAGCACCACTTCATCCACCACATCTGCAGCCAGGAATACCCGCAGGCTGTATTCCAGCACCGGCCGGCCCAGCAGTTCCACTAGCGTCTTGTTTTCACCGGTGCCGTAGCGGGTGCTGCTTCCCCCCGCCAGTATGATGCCGCTCACCATCGCTCCGCTCTCCCTTCTTGCGGCGGTCGCCCTCCGCTTTGTCTCGGGCCGGCCGCTTTTTAATAATTTCAGTTTG
>OGXJ01001100.1_pt1 | contig 20718 bp, 32 predicted proteins | sample 1576231 | NCBI WGS metagenome assembly OGXJ01 (sample SAMEA3541539, study PRJEB24748) | human gut metagenome | biome: human gut; feature: human-associated habitat; material: faeces | place: China | collected 2012
GTAGCGAAACCATCATTTAGCACAAATTTTCTGGGATAAACAAGTAACGTCTCATCCTCTTGCAATAACAATTCTGCCTCCTTTAAATCCTTTATTACCAAATCATAAACTTCTGACACGGTTTTGAAAGGTGATACTGCAACCTCGTAAATCGTCACGTAAGGAATCCCCTGTGCGTTAGGCTTTGAACCCACGTGAGGAGCAAACAAGCGCAATAAATCAAAGTGCAGGTAAGCCCGTAAACCTAATGCTTCCCCTTTATAAAGTTTATAATAGTGCATCGAATTTTCGCTCTTCCGTTCCAAATTACGCAATACATTATTCACGTACCCGATTGTCTCGTATCCCTTATTCCATATTAAATCAAGATGATGGAAGTCATGCTGGCCAAGAAGCTGCCCATGAGCAAGCTGGCTGAGCCGCTGAAGATCTATCCGCAGGTGCTGGAAAACGTCCGAGTGACCGACAAAAAGGCCGCGCAGAACGACCCGGCAGTGCAGGCAGCAGTCAAGGCTGTGGCGGAAGCACTGGGTGACACCGGTCGTATTCTGGTGCGTGAGTCTGGCACGGAACCGGTCGTGCGTGTGATGGTGGAGGCCCCTGACCACGACACCTGCCAGAAGTATGTGTCTCAGGTCGTGGAGGTCATCAAGAACAAGGGCTACGCGGTCTGAATGTAGCCTTGATACTGCAATACAGGTTGATGTATAGTTCACCTGTGCCCTTGAAAACTGGTTTTTAAAGGGTTATATTTGAACCGTGGGAGATTTCTCACGGTTTTGTCGCTCGAAACTTTGCACATCTCTACGCGGTGAGCGGCAGACAACACAGCATAGATGCTGTGGCTAGGATGCAGAGAAAGTACAAACTGAAAAAAGAGGGCTTCAGATGATTACTATTGATGAAGCGGCTCAAAAGTGGAGTTGCAGCAAAAATACTGTTTTGTCTTATGTTTATAAAAGATATATTACTGGTATGTGTGTAGATGGGGAGATGCTACTACTGCCGGATATAAAAAAACCGTATATTCCACGCAAACGTTTTGATGTCAGTTTGGATTATTATAAGGCGCTCCTACGAACGATTCGGAGAGAACAGTTTATTGATGAGCATATATTGGGTATATCCAAAGAAAAGTATAGCGCATATATTGAAGAGCTTGAGGGTGCTGGATATATAAAAAAAGTGGAACCGGACGCAGGAATATCAGGATATATTTTGACGACAAAAGGGAACAATGAACTAAAAAAGAAAGGTGAAATATCGTTTGTAAAAGAGCTCAATATACAGCCTCAGATCGGATTGATAAATATTCAAAATTCGGTCAGTGGATCTGTTTTCTAAGAGAATGTGAAGCCGTGTGGACTGAATTCCAGAAGTTCACACGGCATACTCTTGAGCACAATATATATTTTGTGACGGAAATAAAAACGAGGTGAAAACTAGTGAGTAATACACGCGCGCGTAAGCCCGGCGGTGGGCGGAAGCCATCAAAGCCAGAGTACAGTGCAGCCAAGAACTTAACACAGCAGATGAAAGCAGCTACTGACCTTTATACGGACAAAATGAGTCTGCAAGCCATTGCAGACGCACTAGCCCTCAACCCTATCAAGGTTCGGAAGCTGCTCATTACAGCCGGGGTCTACGAGTCAGACACGGCAAAGCTCGTCCAGCGGACGTTCGATTCTTTCAGAAGTACGCAGAGTTATTCTGCTGCTGTCACCTCCACTATGTCGGCTTTGCAGCTGTCCCGTCCCTCTGTGACCTCTTATCTGCCGTATGAGAAAGGCGTGTACTTCTCGGAGGAAGCTGAAGCGGCGAATATCAGTGTCGGTGCAGAGCGACAGCGTCACTACCGAGCTGTGGTTGCGCTGAAGAAGAACCCCAGCGAAGTGAACCTCTGGAAGTGTGTGGTGGATTTTCGTGGATATAAGTTCAAGACTCTGTCCGGCTTGCCCTTTACATATACGCTGAAAAAGGGCAGGGGAGATGAGTTCACCAAGGAGCTGTGGATCGACCGCAGAGAGGGTAGCAAGAGCCTTGCGTGGAGTTCTGTGATGCTGGCGTATCACAATATCGGTAAAATCGGAGAGGTAGTGGACAGACCCAAGGCGCTGGGAGATATCCGGGGTGTGTCGTATATCTATGGGCTGCTCTACCGATTTGGCCTGATCGACGTGCCAGACGAGGTTAAAGAGAAGATGGCGAAGCGATAAGAAAACGAGACATATTTTGTTTTAAGATGGAATGTGATATAATAAAACTGGCGGTTTACCGTACTACATGAAAAGGGCAGGTGAATGTGCTAATGTACATCATTTGTCAAGATTCAATCCTTTCATCAGCTATTGAGGCGATTGCTGAGGCAGTAAGTCTATTGGAGCTGAAGCAAGAAAAGAACAGAATCAATAAGCGGATTCAGTCATTGCTTCATATTGCTGATGATCTGGCACCGGATTCTGTGGAGTATCAGTGCGTTTATGAAAGAATTCTCGAATTGGAAAGGATGCGAGAACTAATCAGACGCATTAGAAAGGCTAAGTGTGCACAGATTTATGCGCAATTGCATATGCTATGGGTTAATAGAGCCAAAAAGGCCAGTCGCGCGACTGCGGGTTTGACTACTGATCCAATGAGCATCGCTATGCCCATTCCTCCCACGTTTGAGGCTACCTTGAGTAGTTTCGGACGTGGGAGGGATTTGGATGCCCTCGCATGCTGAAAAAAATCAAACAGAGATCAAAAACTACTATCGTATTATAGACCCGGAGGAAAGGCTGTCTGAGAATGAGAAGGCTGAAGAAGAACGCAGGGTGTTAGCGAATATGCCTGCTTGCTTCCCGGCAGCACTACGATATGTGATGACACGCTTCGGATTTACGCAAGAGGCTTTGGCCTTTGAATCAAAGGTGTCGGAGTCAACGATCGGTCGCTACAGAAATGGAAAGGTTGAAAGTTTTTCTGAGAAAAACGTGGTTGCACTATGCGTTGCTATGCACCTTCCTCCATGGCTTTCGTTTGCGCTCATAGAAAAAGCGGGTTTTAGCTTGGCTGCGACCAAAGAACAGCTAGCACATTTGATGATTCTAAACTGTATGTATATGAGGTCAATTGATGAGGTGAACGAGTACTTAAGGGAAAGAGGAACTGATTCACTGTCCCGAGAAACGGCATAGGATTGTCGAGCTTCTTGAGATTCTGAACCTAAAATGATGAGCCGTGTGTTCAACTCCCTGCCGGAGAAGGATACACGGCTCATTTGCACTGTTTGAGGATAAGGACAGGAAAAGGCGGATGCGAATCTGCACACTTGGCTCATCAAGAGACCGTGTGAGCCAGCTTAAAATTGAATTGCTGCCTGTTTGGTGCTGTTCGAATGCGCGGTAAGCCGAGGTAGACTTCAGGTGACCTTTTATAAGGTTGTCCGAGGTCTGCCTCGACTTTTTTTGATGAATTGCGTTGGAACTTGGGATGAAGAAATATCATGCCTATGGTCTTTCTTTTTGGGACGTCCATTGCTATTATGTAGATGAAAGCTGACAGAGTCTGAGAATCCGTTTCCTTGAGGGAAAGGTGATACAGTGTCTAAAGGCTTTTTTGTTTACACAATTTTACGCTCGTAGGAGAGGAAGAAGCAAATTTGTTCCTTTTAGAAACAGGTACAAGTAAAGTTGCACAAAGGAAAAACTCCGGTTTTGGATTTCTGTCCAAACTTGTCGAAAAGATATTTACGCTGGATAATTTTGGTGCTATAATCACCATGGGGTTTGAGCCAAAAGGAGGCTTTGACCCATCATCTCATCTTGATTCCATAGTGTAAATGCAATACAACATAATTGAACAGAAAGGATAACCGAAGATGCGAAATCGAGGACTCTGAATTGAAATAGCAATAGCAAAGTAGTCTGTATGTTTCAGCGAAGACGTGTGCGCTTGATAAAAACTGAAACAAATTTCTTGATTTAAGACATACAGACCCCAAATACATAATTGGAAAAGCAATAGTAACGGGATTTTTTACAGGATTATAAAAACACTCTAGGTAGAGAACTCTAAAATAACTGCTTTTGTGAATTATGTAAGGGGATAAGTATGCTCATTCAAGAATTGGACTGTTATTTCAATTCAATCTGACTTCGCAATCGGAATCTTTGTATATACAAAGACCGGAGAAGCTAGGATAGTGTACTTGTAACAAGTCACTGAGTCTTAGCATCTCCGGTCTTTTTTTGTTTGCATTTGCAGTATGGAAGGGGGTGAACCGAGGTGGCATCCGATGTACATAAGAATACGGATATCAAGGTGGAAACCGTCAGTGCCAACTCGGTTTTCCGCCAGAATACTGCTGAGCAGGGGATGGCTGCGCCAGATGAGTTTATGGCAGAGGTTCAGTGGTCCATGGCAATACGGAAGATGATTGCAAAACTTGAGTTCGGAGACGCTCTAAAGCTGCTGATGAACGACCGGGATATGTCTGTAGAGAAGAAGGAGTCTGAGTCCGGACTCGCTGTGTCCACAGTGAAGCGGCTTCGTGCGGGTCAGGAGGCAAGCACGGAACAAGTCGTTGCCATTTCGGTGGCATTGCGGCTTCCGCCAATGGTCAGCAGTGATTTATTAAGAATGTGTGGAATCACACTGGACTTTAACAATCAAAGGAATACGGTCTATCAGATGATTCTGACGGGCCATTACAAAGACGGTATCGAGCAAGTCAACGTCTATCTTGCAGCTTGTGGATGCGCCCCACTCAAAACTGCCTGCTAAAGTACCTACAACAGAATACCCATGAGGCGATTGGACCACAAAACGGTCTGGTCGCCTCTTTTTTGAAATTTATTCTGAGGTTAGGGCTCAGAAAGTGAGCTCTAAATGGTAGAAAAAGAGCGAAAAACCGTGGTGTAAAGCCATCAAATATGACCTTGAATTTTGAAAAAGAACGGAATATCGATGGTTTGCATGCTGCTTTTTAGAGCTCACTTAGTGAGCTGGTGATTTGATCAGTCTTCAGCTATCATGTAGTCAGTTCAAGGGACGAACCCCAAAAAGGAAAGTCCCGAGAATAAAAAATAATATCGTAAGCCCGATTCTAGAGAAGGCGAAGGATACCATAACGGAGTTCTACCAGCTGGCAGATATCATCTGCTGGAGGTGAAACAGCCGGTCTATGGGTGTACCTCCCATCTCTGGAATCGGGCTTTTTGCGCTTTGCAGAATGTCCCAGCTCAGAATGTGAGCCCTGTTCCGCTTCCGTCATCGGTATCCTTCTCCCTCCCAGAGTCCGGGGAAAGGACAAGAAAAATGACTAACATGATGAACGGGGCAGTTGCAATCTATGGCGGCGTAGGCGTGATGGAGATTCGCCAGCCGTTACCGCAGACAGTGGAGAGCATGGTACAGGCAGTCGAGAATGCGGCCGTCGACGCACACATCTCTCTGCGTGAGCTGAAGAACACGGTTGCAACAGTTATCGAGAAAAAGCTGCCGAAATACGCACAGCTCATGGAGAGGCATCCTGTGATTGTTGCCAGAACCGTGGTGAACGGAGCAACTCTTACGGCTTATGAGAATGGTTATGCCGTCTATGAGCAGGATTGCGCATACACGGTTATGGCCATCGACCGCTGCGGCGACTACCGCTACGATTTCAATGACGGCACATACGAGGTCGTTCCGGCTGTGGTGTTTGAGGATGCCGAATGGTCGGTGCGTCTGGTCATGGAAGGCGAACGCCGGATGGAAAGCAACCGCAGCAAGACGGTTGCCATCAATGAGGCTGCCAGCCTGGATTGCGATGGCTCCGACTGGTCGAATGCGGTTATGGTGGACTTCATGGATGAAGAAAATGTCGAAATGTTGGCAGAAGAGGAACTGCGCAAGCTGTATGCCGCTATGAGTAAGCTTACAGAACGGCAACAGGAAATCATCCAGCTCTACTTCTATAAAGGGCTGACCCAGTATGAGATTGCAGAAGAATTGGGGATTGCAAGACCCGTAGTAAGCAAAATCATGACTGCTGCAATTAAAAAGCTCAAGAAAAGTTTTTGAAAATAGGGTACCTTTTCCCGAATTTCAGTAAGCGTTATGAGAGGACTTCCTCTCACGAATACATCCAAGGAGGTTACAACCCATGAGTAACATCAAGAATCCCCAGAACAATCCCTTAAAGAATCCGGCTCCGGTGCGACCGCCCGGCGGCAGCACCACCCCAAAGACCGTTTATGTCTGCTCTCCGTTCCGACCCACCGCTGTATCCGAGGCGGACAGGGATGCAGAACAGCGGTCCAATATCGAACGGGCACTCAAAGCCTGCCGCATCCTCGCTATGATGGGCATCCAACCGCTGGCACCACATCTGTACTTCACTCGTTTTCTCAAGGATGAGTTGGCGGCAGAACGTGCTGCCGGGATGCAGCTTGGCCTGTCATGGCTGGAACAGGCAGATGAGCTTTGGGTGTTTGGCGACACGGTGTCGGAGGGCATGGCACAGGAAATCGCCAAGGCGAAAGAACTGGGAAAGTCGGTGCATACCCTTTCTGAATCCAGGCGAGTGGCAGAACTGCTCGTCGAGAGCCTTGCACAGAAGTACACCCTGACCGGTGACGGTCAACAGGAGATGCAGCCCAAGGCTGCGGAAAGTGAGCAACACAATGATGAACGATAAGAACCAGAATACCAATGCCCCGGAAGTGCGCCGTATTCTCCCGGTGATGCTGAAGGTCGAGAACCTCCACATCCATCTGGATGAGCGCAGCACCAGCAACACCTATTTCAATGGTGTCGAGGATCAGGACGAAGAGCCTGATATCGACATCGAGGCCATGATCGCCACCATCTGCACCAAGACCGGTCTGTGCAAGGATGCCGTCGTGATGGTTCTGGATGCTCAGGCTGAGTATCTGGATTCTGTCTACGGTGAGGATGAGGTGGACGAGGATGAGTGAGATGCTGACCGGTCCCAAGAAGATCGTGGATGGGCTGACGGAGGTATTCCGCGGCCTGACCCGGATGTGCGAGGGCATGGCAGAGCAGATTGAACTCCTGGAGTTCACTTCTGAGGATGCGGAGGACGAGGATAAGCTGCTTCCTCCGACCAAGCTCCCTGCTGTGGACACAGCACCAAGGGTACAGGATGTGCCTCACCCTCGTAAGAAACCGGGGAAGCGTTCCCGCAAACAGGAACAGGACACTCCGTCCACGATGGATGAGACGCCCAAGGAGCCGACCGAAGAAGCTCAGGCAGAGGAAAGCCCTGCTGAGGAGGCGAAAGAGGAACTTCCTGATTTCCCGGATGACTCGGCAGATGACTTGCCCTTTGATGTGGATACTGCCCAAAAGGCGGAACCCGAGCAGCCTGCGGTGACCATCTCCAAGGATGAGATCACGGCGGTCATCGTGGCGAAGATCAAGCAGAAGCGCAGCAACAACGAGAAAATCGGTCAGTTGCTGAAGACCTACGGCGTAGATCAGCTTTCTGAACTGCCGGCAGCGAAGTACGAGGCGTTTCTCGCAGACATCTCCCAGCTGTAACGGAGGTGTCGTATGCCCGCAGTACACGCGATCCTCTCTGCGTCTAGCTCGAAAAGATGGCTCAACTGTACGCCATCCGCTCGGCTGGAGCAGAATTTTCCCAATGAATCCTCGGTGTACGCCGAGGAGGGGACAGCCGCCCACGCGCTGGGCGAGTACAAGCTCCGCAAGTACTTGCATGAGCGTGTGAGGCGGCCTACTTCCGAGTTCGACACCGATGAGATGGATGCCAATACCGACATCTATGCGGAGTACATCATCTCCACAGTCGAACGCATCAAGGAAACCTGCCCGCATCCTCTGGTCATGGTGGAGAAACGGCTGGACTACAGCTATCTCGTTCCGCAGGGATTCGGTACCGGCGACTGCGTGATCATCGCAGACGGCACCCTCTATGTCATGGACTATAAAAACGGAAAAGGCGTGTTTGTCAGCTGTGACCATAACCCACAGATGATGCTATTTCCCGAAATTCAATGTGGATGGTCTGCTCCGTGGTGATTACCAGAGCCGGATGAACGGCTACGCCACCGGCATCAGCAACGGTTTTCTGTCTCCCAACGATATCCATCGTCTGGAAAACATGGACCTGATCCCGGCAGACCAGGGCGGTGACAACTACTACCTGAACGGCGGCTATGTGAAGTTGAAAGACGCAGGACTGGCGCAGCAGAACAAAGCTGCCGCTGCCCAGCAGAATCAGCCACAGCAGACACAGCCGGAGGAAGAAACCCCTGACAGCGAAAACCGGCAGAGTGAGAGTACGTCAAAACGACAGAAAGAAAGGAGAGCAAGATGAAAAAGTTCTGGAACTGGATCAAGGACAGTGACGAGACCAGAACCCTCCGGCTGGAAGGTCCCATCGATGAGGAATCCTTCTGGGGAGATGAGATCACTCCGCAGATGTTCCGGGATGAGCTGAATGCCGGTGAGGGTGATGTGACCGTCTGGATCAACAGTCCGGGCGGCAATGTGTTTGCTGCTGCCGAAATCTATACCATGCTCAAGGACTACAAGGGAAGCATCACGGTCAAGATCGATGCGATTGCTGCATCAGCGGCATCTGTTGTTGCCATGGCCGGCGATGTCGTTCAGATGAGCCCCGTTGCCATGCTGATGATCCATGATCCCAGCACTGTGGCGATGGGCAATACCAAGGATATGGAAAAGGCCATCGAGGTATTGAACGAGGTCAAGGAAAGCATCATCAACGCCTATGCATCCAAAAGTGGCCTGTCCCATGCCCGAATCGCAAACTTCATGTCCAACGAAACGTGGATGAATGCGAAGAAAGCCGTGGAGTTGGGCTTTGCGGATGAGGTGCTCTTTGAAGCGAAGCAGAAAGCATCCGAAGAACCGGAACAGACTCCCGATGAAAAACCGGGCGAGGGCGAAGAAAAGCAGCCAATCCAAAAGGATGCGGCAGGGCACCTTTTCTCCAGCCGTCAGATGGATCTAATCGTCCTGAATCGTCTGGGAGTCAAGCCTGACGCCCCTGCGGCTCAAACGGAGCCGCCCAGTGATCCCCCTGCGGAAGCCGGTCCTGTCCTTGACATGGACGGCAAGACAGAGGAAGGGGATTACTCCGACAACGTCCTGATGAAACAGCTTGAGTGCATGAAATGATGCGCCCCGGCTTTTTTCATGCCGAAATCGAGTTTTATGGAGGTATACGACTATGAGTAAGATTCTGGAACTGCGCACCAAGCGCAATACCCTCTGGGAACAGACCAAGGATTTTCTGGAAAAGAACCGCGGCGATAACGGTCTGGTCAAGGCCGAGGCTGTGGAGCAGTACAACAAGATGGCACAGGAGGTCAAGGACCTGGGTGCTGAGATCGAGCGTCTGGAACAGCAGGCACAGATCGAGGCACAGCTGTCTGCGCCCACTTCCAATCCTGTCCATGCCGATCCCAAGAACGGCAGCAAGAAGGATGTGAGGCCGACTGCTACTGCCGAGTACGCCGAGAACTTCTGGAACATGATCCGCAACCGTGGTCATTACGGTGAGGTCCGCAATGCCCTGTCTGTGGGCGAGGACACCGAGGGCGGCTTTACCGTTCCCGATGAGTTCGAGAAGAAGCTGGTGGAGGCACAGGAAGCATCGTGTGTTTTCCCTGTTTACTGTCATCTTTGTGGCTTTCCTGCTGCTCCGGTCTGTGACCATTGTCCCGACTGGTTATACCGGCGTGAAGACCAGCTTCGGTCAGATTCAGGAAACGACCATCCAAAGCGGTAAGCTGAACTTCACCGTTCCGTTCGTCCAGAGCATCCACACCGTAAATAATAAGCAGCAAGACAAGCATATCAAGGCGCAGATCTGGGGTGAAGCCTCCGACAAGACTCCGGTTTACGCTGCGGATGTCATTGTGACCTATCAGGTGCTTCCCGAAAGGAGCGCATGGTTGTACGCAAATGTGTCTGACACCAAGAATCTGGTCGGTGACGAACTGGTGGCATCTGCCATCAAGTCCGCGATGGCAGAGCTTGGCCCCAATGAAGTGACCAACCGCATATCAAGATTGAGCCTCTGGCCCAGCAGAAGCTGGCGGAATCCCTGGACCAGAAGTACGGCGAGGATGCAGTGTTCATCAATAAGGTGGTCATCAACGATATGGATTTTGAGGAAGCCTATAATACGGCCATTCAGCAGAAGTCCATCGCCCAGCAGAATGCTGACAAGCAGAAGATCGAGAACGAGGCCGCCATTGCTAAGGCAGAAGCGGACAAGCAGGTGGCGATCACCAACGCCGAGGCAGAGGCACAGAAGACTTCCATTGCTGCGGATGCACAGGCCGAAGCGAACCGCAAGATTGCAGAGAGCCTGTCTGATACCTTGATCGAGTACCAGAAGATCCAGAAATGGGACGGCAAGCTGCCCACCGTCAGCGGCGGTAATGCACTGGTCAGCATCGACCCGACAGAGTAAGCAAGTACACGAACCGAGGGCAGGGCGGAGGCTCTGCCCTTTCTACATGAAATGGAGGATAAAGACTATGGCAGTTACGAAGAAAATCGAAATCGATGGTCAGATGGTGGAGTTCCGAGCCAGTGCAGCCGTTCCTCGTCTGTACCGCATCAAGTTTGGCCGGGACATCTATAAGGACCTGCAATCTCTGGAAAAGAGCGTGGGGGATAACGATGAGGAAAGCTCCAGCCTTGACCTGTTCAGTCTGGAGATGTTCGAGAATATTGCCTATATTATGGCGAAGCACGCCCATCCGGATCAGGTGCCGGACACCCCGGATGAGTGGCTGGAGAACTTCAACACCTTCTCCATCTACCAGATTCTGCCCCAGCTGATCGAACTGTGGGGCCTGAACGTGCAGACGGAGGTGGAGGCAAGAAAAAACCTCGCAAAAGTGAGCGGGTAATGACCACCCCGCTCTTCATGCTGCGCTGTGTGCAGCTCGGTATCAGCATAGCCGACCTAGACTTGCTGACCATCGGGTTGGTCAATGACATGTTCACAGAGCGGCAGAACGATGAGTATCCGTATCAGGAGCTGGCATCGCAGGCTGACTTTGACCGGTTCTAACCAAACTTTCGTGCTTATATTGATTGCAAAATAAGCACGAAAGTTTGTGAGGATAAAGAAAAATCCCCCAGCCGTGCACAGCTGGGGGAGAAAGAAGGTGACCCGAAGGTCATCTTCCCGGTCTCAGACCTCGCAAGGTTACTGAAACCTGATCGCGATTGAGTTATAGCAGATTGGGCGCAGGTAATCAACCGAGTATTTTATGCAGAAGCAGAATCGGTGGGCTTGCGGGTATCTTCAAAGACATTGCGAAGGTAATCGGGTCCCTCCATCCAAAGACCAGTAGAGTAATCGAACAATTCCTTATAAGCGAGAGAGCTCGAAAACTCAAAGAACACCTGATTGAAGGAAACACCCGTTTCAGTGCAGTAATCTTCGAGCATTGCTCACATGACAAGGTCGGCACACTCTTCACGTTGCGAGTCAGCAACAACTGTTTCGCTCATAAAGAATCTTTTCAGTATATGAATTTCTAATTTTTATGCGGTCTTTTTGGAATTGCAGTAGTCGTAGAGGTTCAGAAGATAATCGGAGCCTTCTTTCCAAATCTCTGTATCGAAATCAAAGAGGGCTTCATACGCACGGGAGCTTGTGAAGCGAAGAAGAGCTTCTTCATAAGGAATCTTTTCTCGTGCAGCAAGCATCTCTACTGCCTCACGCATTGCAATTACAGCGCAGCATTCTTTTTGGGAATCTGTAGATGTATGGTTTGTAGCATTAACACAATTTGATGTCGCCATAACGGTCACTCCTTATGAATTCAAGATGATCAACGGCATCCTGAGTTCTGAAACAAAATTGATCCTTGAGACGGTTTGGTAAAAGTCTTTCAATAGTTTCTTTGTCTACTTTTGGATCACCGGGTTTCCCGGAAACTTCACCATTGATATAAATCTGAAGGGTACGGGCTGTCTGATCGTCGGCAATCTTTCCGCCGATGATATCAATCACGCTGTATTTTTTCAGTAGCTGCGGAAAGAGGTCTTTCTTTCGGTTGGCTGCCACGAAATGCAGCCATTCGATACTGGGCTCTTGAAAAAAGTAAGCGAGGATATTCGGGTCATAGTGAAATTTGTAGACTGAAATTTGCCCGTCCGCTGGGTCAAAGTCATCTGGTACAGCACTGATATGTTTTGCTTTACGAACGGAAAGCTGGACATAGTTATATGCCTGTTCATAAGACGAAGTTAAGTAAAAACCACGACCAAAATCAAGCCCGCCCATACAACGTCTTAAGTCAATGTTAGGAATACTGACATAGCTTCCGTGGTAAAGAAGCATGCCATCTTCGAGTCCTATCATACAGTGACACCTCGATTCTTGAGCAGGGTTTCGACATCATGCAAAGCGCATTCGTAACTGTTCAAATGAAGAATGTCGTAGCAATCAGCGATAAATCCAAGAATGTCGTATTTCTTGAATAGTTTGGCACAGTCACTGGGAGACATTTTCCATTTGGACTGAGCCATACGGAAAACCCAGCACTGCATATCGGCAATGTCGATGTTATATTCACTCATAGAGCGTACCTCCATAGAATACAATTCCTCAATTTAAGTATAGCTCTTTTTCCGGCTCATATCAACGATAGAATTGTAAATTTTTAAGCCCACATAAAAAGTAACTCACGAGTTGCTTGCTTACGAGTATCATATTTCTCTCGGCCTATTTGCCTTGTGCGGATGGGTCTTTACTTATGCCCCGGAGGAGGTGGTTTTCCGCATGGCATCCAGAATCGCAGGCATCACCGTTGAGATCGGCGGCGATACTACAAAATTATCCAAGGCACTGGAAGGCGTTAACAAGTCCATTAAAACAACGCAGGCTGGGCTCAAGGATGTTAACAAGCTCCTGAAATTGGACCCCTCCAATACCGAGGCAGTTACCCAGAAGCGGCGGATGCTGAAGGATGCCATTGAAGCCACCAAGGAGAAACTCACCACCTTAAAGACTGCGGCAGAACAGGCCAACCAGCAGCTTGCAGACGGCAAGATCACGCAGGACCAGTACGATGCACTCCAACGTGAGATCGTGGAGACGGAGCAGAACCTCAAATCTCTGCAGGAACAGGCTGCTGTCACCAATACGACCCTTGCAAAGATCGATGCGGTGGGTGAAAAGCTCCAGACGGTCGGCTCTCAGGTCGAGGGTGTGGGTAAGAAGTTCCTGTCGGTTACTGGCTTAGGCACAGCGGCGGTAAAGACCGCAGCAGACTTCGACCAGGAAATGAGCAAGGTCTCCGCTATTTCCGGTGCAACAGGGGATGACTTTGATCAGCTCCGTGCCAAAGCTCGTGAGATGGGTGCCAAGACAAAGTTCTCTGCCTCCGAAGCTGCCTCCGCTATGGAATACATGGCGATGGCCGGCTGGAAGACCGGGGATATGCTGGATGGTATCGAGGGCATCATGAACCTTGCTGCTGCATCCGGTGAGGACTTGGCGACTACCTCAGATATCGTCACGGATGCGCTGACTGCCTTTGGTTTGTCGGCTGCGGATTCCGGTCACTTTGCGGACATCCTCGCGGCAGCATCGTCCAATGCAAACACCAACGTCAGCATGATGGGCGAGACCTTCAAGTACTGTGCGCCTATCGCCGGTGCGCTGGGTTTCAGTGCAGAGGATACGGCGGAAGCCATCGGCCTTATGGCAAACTCCGGTATTAAGGCTTCGCAGGCTGGTACTTCTTTGCGCTCCATTATGAACAATCTTGCCGGCGAAGTGACCTTTGTGGGTAAGAACATCGGTGAGGTTACCATTGCTGCCAGCAATGCTGACGGCAGCATGAGAAGCCAGAACGACATTCTGGCAGACTGTCGTGTGGCATTCTCCGGCTTGACGGAATCCGAAAAGGCCGCCAATGCAGAATCGCTGGTCGGCAAGAACGCCATGTCCGGCTTCCTTGCCCTGATGAACTCCGGGGAAGGGGATATCAATAAACTCCGTGGTGCCATCGAAAACTGCGATGGTTCTGCGGAAAGCATGGCGGAAACCATGCAGGATAATCTGAACGGCCAGCTTACCATTCGATTCGAGCTAAAAAGGTTCTGCTCATATTGAGTCTATCTGCAAGGTCGTCCTGTGTAAGATGAGACTTGCTACGAAAAAATGCGATGCGTTTACCGAGCGCAAGGTAGTTTATAGGCATGGTCTTACCTCGAAACTGGCCCGCATAAGAACAAAGTAATTATTGCGCTGAAAGTGATACATAGCAAATTTCAAAAGTAAGGATGCAATTCTATACCTCCTGCGGTACTGCATCCTTAAAATAAAAAACTCGGAATTGTTATCTAACAGGTAACAATTTGAAAAACGTGTTGTCTGATGGGTAACAGTCAACTCGCCAGTGTAGATGTATAATAAAGCTGAAGAACTCTAGGAATCACACAATACAGGAACGGGGATGGGGACGAGTGCAAGAAGGACTTTTGACTCTGTATAGCGAGGTTGAAGCGTCGCCGATCCACTGGCTTTGGTATCCGTACATTGCAATAGGAAAAATAATCTTGCTACAGGGTGATCCTGGCAACGGAAAGTCAACAATGATGATGAATCTGATTGCTGAAATAACCACGGGCGGTGCTTTTCCTGATGGCAAGCCATTGGAGCAACCGCAGAGGGTTATCTACCAGTGCTCAGAAGATGGGGTTGCAGATACGATTAAGCCCCGGCTGGAAGAACAGGGAGCAGACTGTAGCGAGGTGGCATTCATCAATGAGGAAGTTAACAGTGGGCTGACACTTGATGATGAACGTATCCGAGATGTGATTGTTGCATTTCGGCCTAGACTGGTTGTAATTGACCCAATTCAAGCATACCTTGCGAGCGACTCTGATTTGCAGATTTCAGGAAAAGCTAGGCGATTGATGCAGCACCTTGGAATGTGGGCGACTGCTTATGAATGTGCCATTGTGCTAATAGGGCACCTTAATAAAAAGGAAGGCATAAAAGGCTTGTATAGAAGTCTTGGGAGCATTGATGTTGTAGCAGCGGCAAGGAGTGTCTTGCAAATCGAGCGAGATGCAGAAAACCTGGATGTTCGTATCATCCACCAAATAAAAAACAGCTTAGGCCCAGATGGATCCAAAATCAGCTTCTCGATAACAGAAGATTATGGATTTCAGTGGCTGGACTCAGTATCTGAAAGCTGTGAAGAAAAACAGGATATAGAGTGTAAGACGAAAACGGAAGTGGCTTGCACCCTTCTAAAGCAATATCTTGTAAAAGGTGATATGGCATCAAAAGAAATCTATGAAAGGCTTGGAGAGGCAGGAATTAGCCGCAGAACCATAGCTGAGACAAAACGTGTGTTAGGAATACAGAGCTATAGAAAAATGCGCCAGTGGGACTGGACGCTTAAAGAATAAGGTGAAACCGTGAAGGAAAACAGTGGACAAGACCGTAAGCAGAAAATTCGTGATAAATATAAAGGCACAGATGTGTCTGAAATCGAAATAATCCCAGCAAAGCCTATTGTGGACTTTACAGAGAGCGGAGGAATTCGCCGGGTGGCGGCGTATGTTCGGGTTTCAACTGATAATGATGAACAGACCTTATCTTATGAACTTCAAAAGAATTATTATACAGAGTACATTACAGGGCACCCGGGATGGGAATTTGTTGGAATCTATGCGTATGAAGGTATAAGCGGAACATCTATTACGCACCGAAAGGGCATGCTTCAGATGATTGAGGACTGCAAAGCCGGAAAAATAGATTTAATCTTGACCAAGTCGATTGCTCGATTTGCAAGAAACATCGTCGATTGCCTTTCAGTTATTGATCTCCTGAAAAATCTTGAACCACCTGTAGGCGTTCAGTTTGAAGCAGACAACATCTATACGCTGGATAATAATGGCCGAATGATTTTGACGATTTTGGCCTCGGTTGCTGAAGAAGAATCGCATTCAAAATCGGTTATTATGAATTGGTCGATTGAGCGCCGCTTTAGGAAAGGACTGTTTTTAACACCAGAACTACTTGGCTACGACCGAGACGAAGAAGGCGACCTTATTGTCAACGATGACGAAGCTGAAACTGTAAAAGCAATCTACTATCTTTACCTAAATGGTGTATCTTTTTCTGAAATTGCAGAGTTGCTAAAAGCCTATAAACGCAAGACAAAGCAGGGAAGTTATGAGTGGAGCGCAAGCACACTTGCCGAGATTGTTGCAAATGAACGTCACTGTGGTGACATTAGGGCGTGGAAAACATTTACCCCTAATTTTTTGACACACAAGGCAAAAAAGAACAACGGTGCAAGAACGCAGTTTAGAAGAAAAAATCATCATGAAGCCATAGTATCTCGAACTGTATATGATGCGGCAAATTATCTTCGAGCATCTCGTTCCTATGCAAAAAAAGCCAGACCTCTGCCCGTACTAAGTGTTGTCGACAATGGAATTCTTCGCGGCTATGTTCCACTGGATAAGGACTGGACCGGATTCTCAAAGGATGAATATCAAAAGGCATCTGAAAGTGTTATGAGCGAGTTGGAGAACATACGGCAGATAGAATATAAGGTCGGATTAGACATGCGTGGCTATGAGGTGGTTCGGTCTCAGTATTTTGCTACTATGAAAAACCCTGCGATGACAATAGCGGATGGAAAACTGGGCTTTAACACGTCCTGTCTCAAGAAATTTGAGAATGTGGAGTATGTAGAGCTGCTGCTGAATTCAGTGAACAGGTGTATTGCTGTCCGCCCGTGTGATCAGAATAATCCAAATGCAATTCACTGGGGAAGGTTGCGCGAAGGGCGGTGGTGCGCCCTATCTAAGTCGTGCCGTGGATTGGCGAAAACTCTGTTTGACATTATGGACTGGGACAAGGATTTGAAATATCGTTTCCGGGGTGACTTTATCGAGAAAGATGACCAAAAGGTTATACTGTTTCAACTGGACGAGCCTGAAATGGTAAAGACAGAGAACATTGTCCTTCCACCCAAAGATGCGGAATCCGATAACGAAGCGGAAATCACAGGGAGGACAGTTAAGCAGACTATTTACATTCTTCCTCCAGAATGGGAGAACACATTTGGAAGACAGATTACCAGCATCGCAGAGGTTAATCTACTGGAGCAGAGACATTATGCGGCTGATTGGGATGTTCTGCGACCATCAAAGGAGCTGGCAGAATACAGCGCACTGACTTCAGAAGACCTTGAAGAACTTTTATATGAAGCACGAACGATAATAGAAAGGTGGCCTATACCAGATGAGCACGGTACTGGAAAATCAACAGATGACGGAACTGAGGAATCAGCAGATGCTGCAACTGAGTGCGGAACAGATGTCGGAGCGGGAGTAGAGGAGAACGGAGATTGAGCAGACCTTTGATTACGATGGCTATCAGGTCGCACGACGGGAGCTTTTTGCCCATCTCCGGGACCCGGCCATTATAATAAAGGGAGATAGCATCACGTTTAACACAGCATGCATTGCAGGACTGGAGGATGTGGTGTATATCAACATTATGTTTAACAGCGAATTAAAGCGGATTGTGGTCAAAGGCTGCAATGAAAATGACAGGGATGCTTTACGCTGGTGTGTCGCAAAGCCGGACAAGCGCAAAAGTCGGAAAATGTCCTGTCGGCTGTTTTCAGAGTTGCTTTATAAGGAAATGGACTGGTCTGGTGACTGCCGCTACAAAATCCTCGGATATCGGATTGAGTTCGAGGGTGAAGCCCTCTACGTGTTCGACCTTGTGGCCGCCGAGGTATTCAATGAGCGTAAGAAGAAGTCTGCTGATCATCAATCTACGACAGTAGTTGAAAAAACAAAGAAGAACAGCCTGTGAATCCTCGAAAGGGTTACTACCCGGAGGATATCGCGGGTACCTTTGGCGTGCCGGTTGAGCAGCATCGCCAAGAGTCGGAGCTGAGGCAAATGGATGGTTTTGTCTCGGTTGGAATGCTTACGGGTATACCTGGACAGCAGCAAAATTTATAAAAATCGCTTTTTGGCACCAAGGGGGAAGTCTACCCTTTTTAGGAAGGAGGAAAATTCATGCCAGCAAAGACGTGGCAGCAGAATATGCTAGGGATTACATTTCGCTATGCAGATGGACGCATTACGGTCTTTCGGAGCGCCCTTGAATCTATTGGGCGGCCTGAATTTTACCATTTCATCTACAATCCGACCAAGCAGACGTTTGCAATACAAGCGTGTGGGATGGACGCAGAAGGGGCCAATCGAGTCCCAAAGAAAAATCAGGATAACCGATATGAGATCAAAAGCAAGAATCTTGTGCGGCTGATTTATCAGAGCTGTGGCTGGGACAGAACAAGATCCTACCGGCTGCCGGGTGTCGAGTATCCGCAGCAGAGGCTCGTGAATTACGACTTGTGCCACGCCATTCCCATCTTCGAGGAAAAGATGGACAAAGAGAACGAAAGCACGCAGGAGCCAGCGCAGGCGGCTTCTGAGACAGAGAAATTCTGACTGTGAGAGTCCAGAGAAGAAACGGTTAGACTCCGTAGTCGCAGAGAAAACTAAATAGAAAATGCAGCAGCCCACCAGGTTGCTTTCCGACGAGCTGAGAGATCAGCCGGAAGGAAAGGTGACCCGGTGGGCTGCTTTTTGTGTTTTCTGGGAAGATTGCCTCGTGTCTGAAAGGGTGTTTATGCCTGACTGCACCTATTTCCTCGTGCCTGAATTGACGGAGCCGGGGAGAGGGGCAGAAGTCTGCCTCGTGTCTAAACGGATGTTTATTCCTGATGACACCCCTGTCCTCGTGGCAAAATACTACATATTGACACAAAGAAATGGACGCGCACTAAATGTGGCGGTTTGCTCTGCGACCAGCATTGAATTTTGTTTGTGCCTGAAAGTACCGAGGGAATTTCCGATCTCGATGCTTTCCTTGCAGACGTTGATATGGTCGTTGTTTTAATTGAACCAGTTGAAAGAATTTACGTTGCAAGCCTCATCCGTTGGCCTTTTCATCCCATCCGCTGGACTTGACGATCTGCCCATCGGTGGTGCACCAGAGGGCCTCGACGCCATCGAGGCTCTCGACGATGGCCTGACCTTCTTCCAGCGGCATGCAGAACAGGCCGGTGGTCAGGCAGTCGGCGACGCCGGAATCGGGGGCCAGCACACTCACGCCGTCAAAGTAAGCGGCGGGCCAGAGGGTGGCGGGGTCGATGAGGTGGTGGTAGCGCACACCATCGACAAGATAGTAGCGCTGATAGTCGCCGCTGGTGACGAGGGAGAGGTCACTCATTTTGACAGCGGCCACCGAGGAGGAGCTGCCGGTGTAGACGTCCGAAGCGTTCCACGGGTCTTCCACACCGCCGACCCACTGGGAGCCGCCGGGCTTGGTGCCGATGGCCCGCAGGTTGCCGCCCACGCTGATGAGAGCGCTGGTCAGGCCGCGGGTTTCGACATTTTGGGAAAAAGCTGTCCGTTTTGCGTTTCTGGTGAAATATAGGAGTAGAGGGGCCATTGACCGGCCTGAAAAGAGGTGGTATCCATGGACATCCTGTCCGGCGAAGAGGCAAGCAGCCTTCGTCAGTTCTTTCTATGCACATTCGTTGACACATCCTGCGATTATTTTCAGGACCGGATCGCGCACATGAGGCAGTTCTCCGACGGGCTTCGCTACACGGGTTACCTGTGGGATTGCATGCTCGATCGGGAACCGGTCTCCTGTCACTATCTCATCAGTCAACTGCAGGCGTTGACAGGACCGTTCTACGTCTTTTGGGACATCCATTCCTGCGACAGGATTTTTATTCCGAATTATTGGAAATATCCGATCGACGCTGTTCTGCGCGCTGCGCCTGACGAAATTCCGGACACGCTGCAAACGCTGCCGGAGGACTGCTATTTCTTTGATGATTCCCTGTCGTGGGCCATGGCGACCACACACGAGGAGCTGAAGCCGGGCAAACGTCTGTGCTATCTGGCGGCAGCGCGGAATGTATTACGAAGCTAACGAAACCGGAAAGGTGGTAGAGCTGCTTTGTGTACGACAAGCCTTGTGATCATGCGAAATGCACATGCCGGAGCTTTTATACGGAGAATATGAGAGATGAGTATTGCCGCGTGAACTTCGATTGCGCGAATGCCCTTCTGGAGTTGCCGTTTGTCTCTGTTAGAAGCGAAGACCCTGCCTTTGAGATTTTCGATGGCCATGACACAACAAATATGGGAACTTTTATGAGCCTTGAATCACCGTCTTGCGAAAATCAGCCGTCCAGGATTCCGCTTCGCTCCTGCTTTGTGATTTTGCGGCATGCCATTTCGCTATGCCTGCCCTATGCTCAGTCGGCAGAAGTCTATTTGACTGACAGCCCCAGTACGGAGATGGATTTCCAAAATATTTCTATTCCAGCCAGCAGAGTCTGCACTCTTCTGGAGAAAGAGTATGCCAAAGTACCAGTCTGGTGCCCTTTTGTGCCCGATCTGCATATTTCTGTGATGGCGGATGAGCCTGCGGGCTTGGGCTGAAAAAGTAGGCAGGAGAATACTGAAGTCTTTATTCTTGGCAAGCACACAACAGAAAAGGAGATACATCATATGCGAAACAACCATGCAGCGATATTCCGTCGTTCCCTTCTCCTGATGTTCGCCGCCGTCCTCCTTTCCGCTTGTCTTTTCGGAGGATGCATGCGCGAGTGATGGGCATGAACCCGACAGACAATGGAT
>OGXJ01001106.1_pt1 | contig 20689 bp, 12 predicted proteins | sample 1576231 | NCBI WGS metagenome assembly OGXJ01 (sample SAMEA3541539, study PRJEB24748) | human gut metagenome | biome: human gut; feature: human-associated habitat; material: faeces | place: China | collected 2012
GCCCACGAATTCGATGAGCTGGTAGGCGAAGAACACCATTTGGAAGCTCATGAAAAAGTTCATCCAGCCGTTCGGCGCGAGCTGGAAGCCGTCGGTGATGTTCGTGAGGCTCACCGTGGCGCCCGACACCGTGCCGTCCACGCCTTCGATGTGCGTAGCGGGGTAGCTGAAGCCGATGATCAGCATCACGATGGCGGTGATGATCAAGCCGACGATCAGCGTGATCTTGATCATGGAGAACCAGAATTCCGCCTCGCCGAACACTTTCACCGCAATCAGATTGATGCCAGTGAGCGCTACGAGGAAGCATAGTTCGATCAACCACTTCCACGAGTTCAGGTCTATGCCGAATGTGCCGAAGAACGTTACGAAATATGTGCTTACGGCGGTGATTTCGGTCATGCCGGTCAGAATGAGCACGATCCAATACGTCCAGCCGGCGAACTTGCCCCACCCGCGGCCGAGATAGCGCGTGATGAAGTTGATGAACGTGTGCTGGCTGGGGTCGCTGTACATCATTTCGCCGATGGCGCGCATCAGCAGGAACATGATCAGGCCGACGCCGATGTACACGAAAATGATGCTCGGGCCGGTCAGTGCGATCGACTTACCGGAGCCTAGGAACAGGCCGGTGCCGATGGTGCCACCGATGGCGATGAACTGGACGTGGCGGTTTTTCAGGCCTCGCTCCATTTCATTGCTCTGGTCGAGGCTTTCGACGGATTTGATGTGCGCGGTTTCCGTCGCGTCGGACGTGCTTGTACCGGTTTTTCCGGTTTTCGTATTCCCAAAAGTCATAATGTTCACACCCTACCGCGGGAGCCGCACAATCTCCGCCATTGTTCGTACCGCGAAACACACCCATATGCCTTATATGTGGCAGATTCGCATCTTTTCCAAAACTGATTTTCACTATATGTGGCAGACCATCCTGAATGCAAGGTAGTTAGAGGGGGCAAATTATACCCCCTAACCTCTTTTTTCCGCGGGACTCTGCCACATATAGCGCAAACCATATTTGCCACATGCCAGATGGGGGGCATTTTATGCAAATCGCGGGGTAGCTTGCCCGAAAAACCCACATGTCAATCAAGCAGACGAATGGTTTTAGTTGTCAACAGTCGGGGACGGGATCGCCTTGTCGAGCTTGTCTAGCAAGGAAGCGTTGGCGCGTTCCAACTCGTCGATACGGCGGGCCTGCTGCTTGATGATGATGCTCGCCGTTCCCGAATCGATGCCGTCGTTGCCTTGCGTGTTGACGGGAATATGTTCCATCGGCCTGTTGGCGATGCTGTCGAGGTTGCGCCTCATCACGAACGCGTGTTCATACCGGTTGACAAGTTGCGCGATGATCTCGCTGTCACTCATGTTGCCGCTGCCGGCCACGGATTTGATGGCCGACGTTTTCCAACGGTCAACGCACCGTTCAATGCGCTTGTATCCGATGAGATCCGGCGGGAGTCCCGCTTCACGGAAGATTTTGGTCGGCGATTCGCCCGTCAAGTAGCGGATGGTGCACACTTGCTTGAACGAATCGGCGTAGGTGATGCGATTGCGCGTTACGTTGGCGACCGCCGGCAGTCCGCGCAATAGTTGGATTTCCTCGTCGCTGAATGCTCCCCCACCTCGTGCCATGACACCCGCCTTTCCTCTGTTTTCATGGACGTGCTTGCGATTGTAGGGTGATGTTGGCGTAAGATGCCCCCACCTGCAACCCCTGTATGGTTGCTTTGTTTGATGCCTGTTTTGCCACCTACTTGCCACCTGCGGATACCTTTTTCATGCCGGATTTCGCCGTTTGGTACCGGATTTCACCCGTTTCGATCCCGTATTGCCCCGTGCAAAACCTTCACCCCTAAAAAGTATGGAAAGGCACGAAAAGACATGAAAAGCGGGCATCCACGGATGGTTTCCGCGAATGCCCGCTTATGGCTGCTTATGCGCTTATTGTTTCACGTTTGAGTACGTATCAGCGCACGCGCTGGCGCGACTTGAGTGCGACGGTAACGCCGGCACCTGCCACGAGCAGCGCCACCACGGTGAAGAGGGTCGTGCCCGCAGCGCCGGTGAGCGGCAGCTGGGTGACGTTCTTCACGTTCTTGACCTTGTATTTATCGGAAGACTCCTTCGGAGCCAGGCCCCACACATCCGTACCCCTGAACTTGACCTCACCATTCTCAATGATGACATTGAACTTGGCCTTGAGGCTCTGCTGGAAGCCATTCGGAACCGTGGTTTCGTTGACTTCGTAGGTGCCATCTGCAAGACCCTTGAAGGTCACTGTGCCGGTCTTGTCAGAGGTGGCGGTGAACGAACCATCCACACCCGGAACGCGGATCGTGAACGTAGCACCGGCCAGCGGATTGCCTTGAGCGTCGGTCTTGGTAAAGGAGAACCCGCTATTGGTGATGATAGTGCTGTCAATAGCTTCAGCACCATTGTCAGAGAGCACGACCGCGTTAGTCACGGCCTTGCTGCCGGAGGCTCCCGCTTCAGTAACCTTGGCAGCATAGGTCACAGTAATGAGTGCACCTGCGGTCTGCTTCTGGATGGAACTGATGGTGACGGTGAAGGTGCCATTCTTGTTTTGGGCCACGGTGTAATCCGTACCCTTGTTCAGGCTCTTATCGCCGACCGTCACCTTAAGGGAATCGAAATCCACAGTCTGGCCAGCAGACGGGGTATCCGTGTAGGTGTAGCCGTACTCGCTGTAGTACTGCGTGTTCTGCGGCACCTTGCTCGTAATGGTGTATGTCACTTTCTGGCCAACGGAAGCGGTGATGACGTCCTCTCCATTCACCTTCTTGGTCACGGCAGTGGTCTGGTTCTTAATGGCCACAGTTGCCTCAGTGAGCGGATTCAGCACGCCATCCTTAACGTTACCGGAGCCAACGAGGATTGCGATAGACGGAGTGGCAACTCCATTGGTGCCAACCGAGTAATCCGCGTCCACAAACAGGTACAGGCCTGCAGGGAGCGTCACAGTAGCAGACAAGCCATCTTTAGCAAGATTCTTGCCCAGATCAACTACAGTCGGATCGCCAAGCATATTGGTCCTGGTCTTCAGCGATTCCACAAACTTACGGGAAGCGCTATTATTCCATGCACCATCTACAGAATTGTCCACAGACAGCACGCCTTCGGCGAGCGCCCAAGCCATCAGATCGCCGGTTTCAGAGACAGTCTTGCCAGTAGCAGACTCAAGTGCCGTCTTAAGAGTACCGCGGTCAACACCGTCGGCAGTCTGCACACCGTACGTTGCATTATCATCAGTGCCGTACTGCACATAATCGGCGATCTTGTAGGCGTTCAGACTACGATTGGTCAGCTGCTTGGCGTCCTGAGCAGTGAATGTGAAATTCACATCACTCTTGACGACAGTGCCGCTGCCGTCAGCCTGTGCGCTGGCCGCGCCCAGAGCCATGCCGCCCAGCAACGTCGCAGCGGCGGCGATGCCTGCGAAAAGTTTCCTCATCTTCATGAGAATCCCCTCTCCTTGTGTTGTTGATGTTGTGTTTGTTTTTGCTGACGGGATCCGAAGCCCAACATGCTCTGGATCCACAAAATTTGTGATGCACGGCTGGACTGCCCTGCGAAGGTTGGTAGGGGCAGCCCAGCCCGAGGAACCATCTCAGACGAGACGTTTCTTGCTGTTCCAGATGCCAGCCGCGCCAACCAGCAGTACTGCGAGTCCGCCGATCGACCCACCAACCAGCAGCCATTGACGATCCGTGGTTCCGCCCGTCAACGGCAACGCCGACACCGCCACATACGTATTGGTGAATTTGGCGACATTCGCAGACTGATTATCAACAGTCTTGCCGTTGTCGTCCTTGACTTGCTTGATGCTCACTGTTGGCGTGCCCATATCGGCAGGAACCGTCACGGTTACCGTGTATTCCGCCAGGGAATAGTGCAGGCCGGCAATGGCGTTGGTGGGCTTGGTTTCCTTCACCGTGTAGGTGTAGGTGCCATCGGTCTTGTATACGATCTTGCCGAAGCTCGCCTCGTGATTTGCGGTATTCGTGCCGATCGCGACGGAATATGGATCAGGCAATGGAGCGTTCTGGGCTGGGTCAGAGCCGGCAATGGTGAAGTTGAAGGAGTCATCTTTCTTCCATTCACGACCGCTGATGCTCTTGGACACCTTGATCGAACCTTCAGCCAACGTCAACTTCTTGTGAGTGTTGGTGACGGTAACGTTCCATGTCTTCACATTGTCAGCCATATTCGCGTTGGGATTGGCTTTCCACAGCTCGTCGGCAGTGATTGTCACGTCTTGGCTCTTGTAAGAAGTTTCGTAGCCTTCAACAGCCTTTTCGACCACCTTATACGTGTGACCGGGAGCTAGGTTTTCGAAAGTTGCAGTCCAATTCGTATCAGCCCTCGCCGCAGCTTCGCGCGAGTCCTTTTCATCGATCTTCAGTGTAAACGTCACCGATCCAGGATTGCCTTCTGAGCTCGCCTTGCCATCAGCATCAGCCCACTTCTTCTGCACTGTGATGGCACCGGTCTTGACCTGATCGACAGGCTGTTCCACATAAGGCGTATCACCGCAGGCGTGCGTTTCACCGTCACCCGAGTAGGCCAAGCATGCGCTGTCGTTGGTATAGAAACCAGGCTTACCTGCAGACGTGGCATTATCGGCAGCGTCAGAACCTGCACTACCAATCACGTTGTTATAGCCATCCTGACCGTCGTTCTTGTTCGCCGCATAATCGTCATACGCCTTCTGCGTAGGCTTAATGTCGAACTGCAGCGTGTAAGTCACACCGTCAGGAAGTGGATCGGCGTTCTTCGGCGATGCGGTAATCGTCCTGCCATTCACCGTGATATTCCATTGCGCAGTTACATCAGTGTCATCGTCGGTAACCACTTTCGCGGTTTTTGCAGGATCGGCATCAGCAAAATCTGCATATTCCGACAGCGTATCTTGAATGGTCACGCCGGTATATCCGTTAGTGGTCGTAATGGTTTGCTGAATGTCTTCGAAAACCTTCGACAGTCCTTCTGAGTTCGACGCAATCATGTAGTAGTTGCCACCGTCAACCTTTGTGCCAAGGTTCCTGTACGTCGTGGCATTCGGATAGTTGCTGGAAACAGCGTTCATATACGCATTGAATTTTCCAGAAGTATCCGAAGGATCAGCCTTTGAGAATACGCCGACACTGTAGATGGTAGTTCCCGAATCCTTCAGCGTTTTCGCATTCTTCACTGCCGTATTAGCGACACCATCGTCAAATCCACTATAAGAGCTCGGTTCTCCATCGGTGAAGAATACCACCACTTTTTTAGCATTTGCACGAGCACCAGCCAACACAGCATTAGCCTTTTCCAAACCGTAATCGGCCCGTGTAGCACCTCCCGCTTGTAACGCATCGACACTTGCGCTCAGAGTGTTCATATTGTCAGTTAAATTATTGACAATCTGCGTATAATTATGCTTTCCGTCCCACGAATTGTAACGGTCATTGCCAGTTGTGTCGCGCTTCGTCGAAGCAAACTTAACCAGCGAGACTCTAATCTTGTTGCCATTATCGGCAATAGCTGCGTTCTTATTAGCGGTATTCGTCAAGAATTCCTTCGCAGCCTTCTTCAATGCAGCAAGTTTTGTCGTCTCGCCCATTGTTTTACTCATCGAACCAGACACATCGAGCACTAGTGCGATGTCGACTGGCTGGGAGACGGTTTGCGAAGTGCTGGACCGCTTGCCCGTCACGTTGAGGTTCAATGTGTACGTATCGTTGGCACCATTCTTCTTGGCGATGGTTTTATGATGTTTCGGCACTCCAAGCGGCTCAGGCTTGGCAGTCACCGTAAAGTGACCTTGCACCGTATGATCGGCCGCAACAGTCATGTCAACGTAGCGATGTCCATATTCATCTGTCTGAATCGCAAGGCCGGAAACAACCTTGCCATTGTCAGTGCCTTCGAATGCTACGTCATACTTAGACCAGTCCGTCGTGGTGCTTGTCAGGTAGAAACGAACCGTTTTCTTTTCACCGGCGGCGGCGAGGATTGGCAAGGTGCCGCTTTCCCTGGTTCCTGACGAGATCACACCCGATTCAAGACTTCCAGTTTCGCCCAAAACACCAGCATTAAATGTTGCGCTCGTATCGCCATTGACGGTGATCTTCGCAACAGCCTGCGAGAAAATAACGCCGAACGCCGCACCCTGCCTTGAGCCATAACCACTGTTCTTCATCTCAATGGAAACCTGAGTTGGAGTGGACGTTGTATACAGACGAATGCCTTGAGGTACGCTGTCTCCATCCTTACCCGTGCAAGTTATGGTTTGATTGTCAGTCGAAAATTGCGGCTTACAGAAACTGTAATTGCTACCGTCTGTTGGATAAGATCCCAGTTGCGTAATCGCGGAACTGGAGGCGTACACCATTTGCTCGTCTTTGTTAGTGCTTTCCGCATCCGCCATAACGAACGAATACTGCAGATTAGTTACGTTCTGACCGTCTTTAGCAATGGTGATCTTTGAAAGCTGTATCCTCGAATCGTTCTGATATCCATCGTTTTGATATAGCGCGGGCTTGCTTCCGGCTGGGAAATCAGAATATCCCTCAACACCGAAGATTGCGTGATGTCCAGCTTCACCTTGGTATGTACGCTCATCCCACGTTGGCACTCCACTGGCGACGACCGTACGATTGCCGGAATAACGCGCGGTAAATGACATGGTCAGGCCACCGCCGAGATTCACGGTCATTTTTTGGCCGGCGTCTTTTTTGGCGGCATTTGAGTCGAACTTGGACATATCAAGCCAACACACGCGCTGCAAAGCATTCGTTCCAGCGTAAATACAGTTGGAATCAGTAACATCCGCCACTACGGAAGGGCTATTTTGCTCGGCGTTGACAGTTTGCGGATCGGGCTGCGAAGCGGTATCGGTCTGCGAGTTCGTATCCGAAGATGTAGCATCTCCGGCATTTGCCGCATTCGCCGTGTTTACGCCGGTATCCGTACCAGTGTTGGTATCGGATTCAGTGCCCGTAGGGTCGACGGAAGTATCGCCCGCATTGTCAGTGCCCGCGTTATCCGTGGCGTTACCGTCACCGGTCGTTTCGTTAGCAGTGGTCACGCTCTGGTCCGTGGTGGTTTCCACAGTGGTCGGCGTATCTTCCGCAAGCGCGGCGGAGGTGGTGGCATAACCCATGCCGCCCAGCATGGCGACCGATGCGAGCACAGCCACTATACGTTTTGCAAGTCCTCCCCTGGGCTTCGCCTCATATTCATGTGCATGCCTCATGAGCATCCCCTTAAATCCTGTGCAATCACACGTCTCACGACGCGCAACCTCTCTTCATGCCAAGATTCGCAACATCTTCTACGTGCCCGGAAAATCCTGACAGTACTTCAACTCTGGAAGCTAGAGGAAAAGGGACTGCCATGCGTACACCCTAAGTGCGGGAAAGTCGGGTATCGCACAATCGATGGAAATTGCTGAATCGCAACACAAGTCACCCACGAAGAGCACCCGACGTTATCGCGAAGAAACGATGGGACAATCACTGCAATGACGCTTCTTCACACTTTCGTAACCATTAGTCAATAATGGCAATCACGCATGCTCTATTCGCCAACCACAACTTTTATATTCAAATTGCATGTCAGACACGCCTTCATGCAGTAACCGAATCAGCCGCGCTTCGGCCACCAAGCAGCATGCCTGCGAATATGCCACGGCTTGCGTCGCAACCAAACCAACAACACGCCCACTACGAGAGTCGCAATACCTGTGATCGCACCAATCGCGCGGGCATCCTTCACCGCGTCGTTTTCGGCGGGAATCTCATCTGGAATGGCGGAACGTGTGGCCGAAACCAGCAGACGGTGCGTGTTGACGCCATACGGCGTGCAGGTCATCAGGGTCACACGATCCTCACCAGGCACGATTTTCAGCTGCGACGTGTCGTTCGGCTCGATCACCGTGATACGGTCCACCTGATAGCCGAGCGTTCGACCCATCACTTCGATGTAGAAGTAGTCGCCGACACGCATTTCATCAAGCCGCGTGAACATGGCCGCCTCGACCAGTCCACGATGCCCGGTGAGCACCGCATGCGTGCTCTTGCCGCCGACTGGCAGGCTGCTGCCGTACAGGTGGCCCGCGCCCGAAGCGAGCGCCGATTCGGAGGTGCCATGGTAGATCGGCAGTCTCACGGAAATTTTCGGAATGCGAATCGTACCCATCACGCCACCGCCGGAATCCAACAGACTCCGGTACTCCGCGTCCGCCGAACTGGCGCTTGCGGAACCGGCGTCCGCGTCTGTACCCGCACCACTCTGATTGTCCGATTCACCAGAATCGGACACACTGGCACGCGATCCTCCGCGCACATCAGCGAACGGATCCTTCGCCTCACCCAAAATCGGCTGTCCGGATTCCGCAAGCCGCTTGTTATAGTCCTGGGCCGCGGCGAACGCGTCATCCGCCTGCGGATACGGCCAGCCCGCAACCGTCTGCGCGGATCTTACCGACGTTCCCGACAGATCACGCGCCGACCGATATTGCAACATCGCCGGAAAACCGCCAATACAGATCGCAGCGACAATCAACAGCGCCGCAATCGCACGCATCGCCAGCGTTTTGCCGCGAGCGTGACGTCGTTGACGCATTTCGTCGGCAACGTCAATCGCCTCTTCGAACGACGGAAAGCGACTTTCCAACGAAAGTCGACCACCCATCGGAGCCTCTTCGGATGACGGCCAACGACCGTCATGCCATTCCGCCGTTTCCTCCATCTCACGCAACCGTGCCGTCACCCGACAAGCTTTCGCAGCACACGTTCCAGTTCGTCGATGCGCAACGCCTGTTTCGCGATCAATTCGTCGCATTGGTTGATGATGAGTTGCGCTTGGGCGAGCTTCGAAAGCGCATCCTGCGATTCCGTTGCCGACGATTGCGCATCATCGCGCATAAGATCATGATGCCGAATGACGCGCAGGTCGTCGCGGTCCACCCGCTTGCTGTTGCGGCGGTCTCGTTCCTCCTGCTTTTTCCAGCGTGCAATGCACCGCTCAATGCGTTTGTATCCGATGAGTTTCGGGTCGAGACCCGCCTCGCGGAAGATGGCGGCCGGCGATTCGCCCGCATTGTATCTGCACATGACTTCGATGCGGAAACTGTCGGCATACCGGATATGCGACGCGCTCACGCTTTCCACTGCGGGAAGGCTGGCCAAATACGCGCGCTCCTTTGCGGTGAATTTTCCATCAACCATTCTTCCCTCCCCCTATATTGCCTAAACAGCTTGGTTCAGAATCGTATCGGAGCTTTCCCATTGGCACCCTCGTTAAAACCCTCGAATAAAGCCCACCCTTCCCCCAATGAAAAGAAGGAGTTCCATCTTCAAAACAAAACAGTTCCGCCATTTTGCACAGATAGTAACGCTCATAGAATTACCCCCCCCCCCATAAAATTTACAAAAACTTAACCTTGCCCCAGAGTGCCCTTTGGCTCATCATGGGGCATCACGTCCTCGAACACCGTCATGCAGACTCACTAGGCTAGAAACATGACGCAAGAGCTCGTTTCATTGACTATCATCATGGCGGTGGCGGCCGTCAGCCCGATTGTGGCGCAGCTGATTCCAGGAAGGTTCATTCCACAAACTGTGCTGCTGCTCGTCACCGGAGCCGCACTCGGTCCGTACGGACTGGGCGTAATCGAGGTGAACGACGCCGTGAAACTCTTGAGCGAGCTCGGCATGGCGTTCCTATTCCTGCTCGCCGGCTATGAAATCGACCCGAAACGACTCGCCGGACATCAAGGCAAAGTCGGCCTTGTCACATGGATCATCACCTTGGGGCTCGCCGGACTCGTCGTGACCCTGCTTCCATTCTTCGCAAAGCAAGGCATCAACGGCATCGCCACGGTAATAGCACTTACCACCACCGCTCTCGGCACACTCATGCCGATTCTCAAGGAACGCAACCTCGAAGGCACCCCCATCGGCGACGCCATCATCTCGTACGGAACGTGGGGCGAACTCGGCCCAATCCTTGCCATGGCCATCCTGCTATCCACCCGAACCGGCTGGCAGACCATGCTCGTGCTCGGCGCGTTCCTTACCATCTGTCTACTGTGCGCAATGCTACCCACGAAAGCACTGAAAACCGGCCATCGCCTGTACCGTTTCCTTACGGAAAACGCGAACACGTCATCGCAAACGCTCATGCGACTGACCACATTCCTGCTCATCTTCCTTGTCACCATTTCTGCACTGTTCGAACTTGACGCGGTGCTCGGCGCGTTCGCCGCAGGCTTCATCCTGCGTTACATCATCCCCGACGGCAGCAAGTCGCTGGAAATGAAGCTGGAAGGCGTCGGCTACGGATTCCTTATTCCTGTGTTTTTCGTGGTGTCAGGAGCCGCGATCAACGTGCGCGCCGTGGCAGGCCGACCCGCGCTGCTCGTCGCGTTCATCGTAATGCTCATGCTGATTCGCGCGGTGCCCGTATATGTTGCGCTATCGCTCGACAAACGCGAGAATCCGCTGTCATCGCATCATCGCGTCACCGTAGCGCTGTATTGCACGACCGCTCTGCCGATCATCGTCGCCGTCACGTCACTGGCGGTGAAGGTCGGCACCATGCAAGGCGACACCGCGTCAACACTGGTCGCAGCCGGCGCGATTACGGTGTTCCTGATGCCACTGCTTGGCTCGATCACATATCAGGTGGCCGACGTACATCCGGTCACCGCGGTTCGGGAGATTGCACACACACCATCCGATTGGCGGACGATCGTGCACGAACATGCGCAGGTGCGTGCGCTGCTGCACCATCAGGACCGGCTCAAGCGTATGGCGGAAACATTGGACGCACTGGAGAAGATGGGAACGATGGGACATGGCGATGCGGCACATAGCAATGCCGGACATGGCGATGAATATCGAGCCGAACTTGTGAAACGTGCGCGCCGCGAAATCGACCGGCAGTTGAAGGAACTCGGCCTGGACCCGCAGCTCACCACGCAACTGCCACACAACTACCGTTATCCGAAGAACTGAAACGCGAATCCGAGCCTTTCCGGCACTCTAAGTGTCCGATTCTGGAGAAACGGACAACCACAGGGCACTTTCGCCGCATTACTTGTCCGATTCTGGAGAAACGGACATTCAGACATGCGCCTATTCGACGGATTTGAGCGAACTAATCGGGTCGATACGGTCGAGTACAGGGTTGACGAGCAGCTGCACAAGTAGCGCGAACGCCATGGTCGCGCCGGCCGCAATCACATAACTCAACGGCGTGCATTCCACTTCGAAATACAGTGCGGGCATATTCAACGCAGCCGTCAGCAATCCGCCGACGAAACGGCCGAGAGGCAAGCCCAGCACCACGCCCATCATGGTGAGCACCATCATTTCACGGTTCACATAGTGGTGAACCTCTTTGTCGAAGAATCCGAGCACCTTGAGCGTGGCCATCTCGCGTTCACGTTCTGACACGTTGGTGTTGGCGAGTGTGAACAGCACCACGAGCGCGAGCCCACCCGCGAGCGCCACGATCAGCGCGACCACCGCACCCATCAGATCGAATTTGAAGCTTTCCGCCATGTGCGCACAGCTCACGGCTTTCATGACCGCATCGTCGTCTTCCAGCTTTTCCGCATAGGCGGCCTGGGATTCGCCTGAACCCTTGAGATTCGCATACATGGCGTTCCACACCAATTGTTGGCCGTTTGACGATGCGCCATTCGAGGTACCGGATTCGCCGTTTTGATTGTCCGATTCTCCAGAATCGGACACAGAAGATGCGGAAGGCGTGCCGGATGCAGCAGTATCGAACAGCTGGCGATAATAGGTTTCGCTCACATACACGTCCGATCCGATCACACTGCGGATCACCGCGCTGACATGCGCTTCGGCCTGCGTATCGTCACCGTTGGTCAGCGTTACCATACCGCCCGCTTTGACGCCCATCGCGCTTGCCGCGGACTGCGATACGATCACGCCGTCATCGTCCAGGCTTATCGCATCCTTCGTGCCGGAAGTACCATTCGCGTCCGATGCTCCAGAATCGGACAACGAAGACGCAGAGGAAGACGCTCTGGACTTCCCGCTGAACAACGACTTCGCACCATCCACCCAACTGGAGCGCACCGGCTGCAACGTGACCATCTTGCCGAACTCGCTGCATTCACTGTCGGGCACGGCAACCAGCTGAATGCTTTCGCTGCCCGAATCGCCGGTCAGATCACCCGATTCAACGCGCACGTCCATGCTCGACGTGACGCGACCATCCGAAGCGACTTTCTGCCGCATCGCATCAGCGTCATCATCGTTCGCGACCACCATCAAATCGTACTGATACACGTCCTGATACTGTTTCGCGCCCAATGCGGCAACGGTGTCGTTGATCGCAAGTCCGCACACAATCAGCGCGGTGCAGCCGGCCACGCCGCCGACCGTCATGATCAGACGCGATTTGAAACGGAAAATGTTGCGCGCCGTGACTTTGCCGAGGAAGCTCATGCGATTCCACAACGGCTTGATACGCTCCAGTAGAATGCGCGATCCTGCACGCGGCGCTTTCGGACGCATGAGACTGGCCGGCTTCTGTCGCATTTCCTGCGCGCACGCATACACGGTTGCGGCAAGCACGCCGACCACGAACAGCGCGACTCCGGCCGTTCCGTACAGCCAGTCGTATGCCAAGCGTACGTCCGGCATCACATACAAGCCTCGCAATACGACGAGCAGGAACGCCGGAATGCCAAGGAAGCCTGCGATCAGGCCGAGTCCACCGCCGATCAGGCAGGCGAACAGCGCGAACAACAGGTATCGTGAGGCGACCGCAAGACGCCCGTAGCCGAGCCCTGTGTATGTGCCGATCAGCCCGCGATCCTCTTCGACCATGCGCGCCATGGCGGTCAGACTCATCATCACCGCCACGAGCAAGAACACGATCGGGAATGCGTTGCCCAGCGATTGGATGGATTCCAGATCAGATTTCAGCGAGCTGAATCCGCCGATTTGCGACCGGTCCTGCACATACCAACGCACTTGCGGAATGCTGTCTTCCAGCTCGTTTTGCTTGGATTGCAGTGTCCGTTCGGTGTCTTTTTTCTGCTGGTCCAATTTCGATTGCGCCTGGTCGAGTTGCGCTTTGGCTTCCGCTAATTGCGGGCTTGCGGCAATTACCGTTTCACGTAGTGTTTCACGGGTTGTTTCGTCGAGGGATCCTGCAGCCGCGCCCGCCTGCATATTGACGATTTGGTCGATTTGCTGATTGAGCTGGCTGCGATTGCTGTCGATCTGCTGTTGCGCTGCGGCGAACTGTTTGTCGGTTTGCGCTTTCGCCTCGTCGATTTGTTTGGTTCCAGCGTCGAGTAGTTCCTGATGGCGTGCTTGCTGGCGATTGGTTCGCACCGTGCCGTCGATGCGGTCAGCTACTTCGCTGACGGTGTCGTCGTACACGTCACTGAACGAGTCCTTGTCGGCGGCGCCTTTCACGAGAATGGTGACGGCCGTGTACATGCTGCCGGTCACACCGTCGGACGGCGCAAAGAACGTGTAGTCGCTGGTGGCGGAGGAACGGAACGCGTTCGTACCCGAATAGCCGTCTGGATTGGTGAGATCCTGCGGGTCAAGCACCACGCCCACAATAGTCAGTTCGGTGGGGAAGCTCGGTGCCTGATTGTCCGATTCACCAGAATCGGTCACCCGTGCGGCACGTTTGCCATCCTGCGTGTCCGATTCTGCAGAATCGGACATCTGGGACCCGTTTTCGCCCGTTTGGTTGTCCGATTCTGCAGAATCGGACACAGAAGAAGACGCCGAATCCTGCGGTGTCACCGTAATATGGTCGCCCTTTTTATATCCGGAATCCTTGATGAATTTGCGCGTCACCGCGATCTCACCGGACTTTTCAGGCATACGGCCACTTTGCAAATACGGCTGGTCAATGCCGTTCGTGCCGATCTCCTGCATGGTCACGGTTTTTTTGCCGTTCAGATCGACGGTCACGGTTTGCGAACGTTCGCCCTGCACTTTCGCAACACCGGAAATCTTACGGAGCGCGGCAATATCGTCATCGGTCAATCCGGCCGTCGACAACACCTGAATGTCGTGCAATCCTTGGGTGTCGAAAAAACGATCCGTCGCAAGAAAAGCGTCTCGGCAACCCGCGTAAATGCCCGTAAGCACGGCGACGCCCAGCAACGAGATCAGTGCGATGGAGATGAATCGCTTCCACGCATGCAACCACATACGCACCATGTCTTTGATGAATGCCATGACGACCTCCAGCCCGTAGCGCTCAAGCAGCACCAACCATTGCTCCCAAAACCTTCATTTTATTGAACTATCGAACTATTGAACACTATGAAACCGAATCCACGCGCTACAGCTACAATCGGGGAAGACGCGCCATACCAAAAACCATAGGCGCGTCACCTACCACTACTGCCGAACGCAACATCGCCAAGATCGCAAACTTTTGCCGAATTTGCCGAATATTGCCGAGGCACCCAAGAAGAGGAAGCATTCATGAGCGACGCAACCGTTGCGAAGAAACCGCGCGAAACCGACGATGTGCCGGTTCCGCCGACGCTGCGCAAGTCTTTGAAGAATCGTCATATTCAATTGATCGCATTGGGCGGCGCGATCGGCACCGGCCTGTTCTATGGTTCCAGCGAGTCGATTCAGCTGGCGGGCCCGGCCATTCTGCTCGCCTATCTGATCGGCGGTCTGGCGATTTTCCTGATCGTGCGCGCCCTGTCCGAAATGGCGGTCGAGGATCCGAAGGCGGGCGCGTTCAGCTATTACGCCACGCAGTACTGGTCGAAGCGAGCCGGCTTTATTTCCGGCTGGAATTACTGGTTCAACTACGTGCTCGTGGCCATGGTGGAGTTGGCCGTGGTTGGCTCGTTCGTGAATTACTGGTTCCCGAACATTCCGAAGTGGGTGTCGGCGGCGGTGTTCCTGGTGGCCATCGCGGCGCTGAATCTTATGGGCGTGAACAAGTTCGGCGAATTTGAATTCTGGTTCGCCATCATCAAGATCGTGGCCGTGCTTGCCATGATTTTCGGCGGTTTGTATGTGATCATCGCGAATGTGCCGACCGCTTCGGGCATTCGCGCGTCGTTCGCCAACTGGTTTACCGTTGACGGCGGATTCCTGCCGCATGGCCTGATGTCTCGCAATGCGGACGGCACGTGGACCGGCCTGCTGATGGCGCTGGTCGTGGTGATGTTCAGCTTCGGCGGCACCGAGCTCATCGGCATCACCGCGGGCGAAACCGAAAATCCGCGCACCACCATCCCGAAGGCCACGAACGGCATTATCTGGCGTATTCTCGTGTTCTACATCTGCGCGCTCGGCGTGATTATGGCCGTGGTGCCGTGGAGCACGATCGACGGCAATTCCAGCCCGTTCGTGCAGATTTTCGACTCGGTGGGCGTGCATGCGGCCGCCGGCATTCTGAATTTCGTATGCTTGACCGCCGTGATGAGCGTGTACAACTCCGGCCTGTACGCGAACTCGCGCATGCTGTATTCGTTGGCGAAGCAGGGCAATGCGCCCGCGTATCTGGGCCGCCTGAACAAGCGCGGCGTTCCGGTCGGGGGTGTGATCACGTCGGCCATCATCATTGCGATCGCCGTGGTGGTGGTGTTCGTGTGGCCTGATTTCGCGTTCAATTATTTGATGTCGATTGCCACGATTGCCGCTGCGATCAATTGGATCATGATCATGATTACGGAAATTAAGTTCCGTCGCGTTGTCGCCGCCGGCGACGGTCCGAACAATCTGAAGGGATTGAAGGGCCAGGAAGCACTTGACAAACTTGCGTTCAAGCTGCCGTTCGCCAAGGTGACGCCGTATGTGGTGATCGCGTTCATGCTGCTGGTCGTGGTGCTGATGTGCTTCTCCGCAAGCTATCGCATCGCAGTGGTCGCCGGCGTGATTTGGCTGGTCGTGCTGTTCGCCGCCTATCAGATCACACAGAAGCGCGCCTGAAGTCGTAAGGCAACAATGCGCCCATGCCTCAAGCGAGGGGCACGGGCGCTTTTTGATTTCAGATTTCAGATTTCAGATTTCAGATTTTGATTTCCAATCCGCGATTCCCGGGCTGTTCTGGGGACTCGCGCCGTTCGACCTGTGGTACCTGTCGAAGCAGTCCGGCAACACCGTCGCAATCCTGTATGGCGTAACCCTTGCGGCGATCGCCGCGACCGGCTCGCTGCTCGCTTTCATCCTGCCCTTGTCGGGGCGCAGCAAATGCGCAATCGCAATTTTTTAATTCATCATCGCATTAACTCATCATCGCATCTTATTCCGCTGCCGGAGCGGGACCGGTCGAAGCGCGGGCACGCAATTCGTACGGCCCTTCCATCAGATGCCCCACACGCTCGCCGCCGATCAGCTTGAGCAGCAATCCGGCGGCCTGCTTACCGGTATCAACCACGTCACGGCCCATGGCGGTCAGGTTCGGATACGCCGCGGTGCACATGAGGGAATCATCCCACGACATGATGGAGATTTCCTCCGGTACTTTGATGCCTTGCGAAGCTGCCACGCCAAGGCCAGCCAACGCCATCACATCATTGTCGTAGATGATCGCCGTCGGATGCTCAGAGAACGCCAGCAGGCGCTTCGTGGCCTCGCGACCGGTTTCCGGCGTGTAGTCGGTGTGCAGGCAACGATAACGCATGCCCAGCTCGGAAGCGACGTCCGCAAAGGCGGAATCGCGAATATACGAGTGCGCAAGCGATTCGGGACCGCCGACGCGGGCGATCTGACGATGCCCGAGATCATACAGGTATCGCACCGCTCGGCGCACGGCATCGGCGTCGGCGCTTGACAGACTCGGCAGATTGCCGACCACGGAGGCATCGGCAATGGCAAGCACCGGCATCTCCTCATGCTCCTCAAGCAAGGCAACGCAAGGGTCTCCAAGCTCGACATTGACGAGCAGCATGGCGTCGACGTTGCCAGTAGCAATCCAATCATCGATGATCGAAAGCTTCGCGTCCTCACCCACGGCCATGCGTACCAGCAGAGAATAATCGTATTTTTCCAGCTCGGCGCCAAGACCGGAAATAAGTTCCATCATGTAGGATTCGACGGAAAGCAGCTTCGGGTCGTAACCCAACACTAGACCCACGCGCTGCGTCTTCGCCTTGGCCAGCGCCTGTGCCGCGCCATTCGGCTTCCATCCCAGTTCGTGTGCGACCTTCAACACTTTGTCTCGAGTCACATCGGAAACACCAGACTTGCCGTTGAGCGCATACGAAACGGCGCTACTAGAGACTCCCGAAGCCTTGGCAACGTCAAAAATCGTCACCTTGCTTTTTTGAATAGGCATGTCCGTGTCCTTCTTCTTAACTTAAATCGCAACTTAAACGGTTCATCTACATCGTACAGTAAAAGCGCCGACCAACCTCTTGAAAAGTCAGCGTTCACAACACTTTCGTTTCTTAAGGTTGGCGGCGCTTCAACTTATGTTTTTACTCAACCGAACACGTCAACTGAAATTTCAGTAGTCCTCTATCCACTCTTCTACCGCTTCAGTAGACGGCGTACTCGCGGAAGCTCACCATTCGCGCTTCGGATCGTTGGCGGAACGCAGCACGTTGGCGGCTGCGAACGCACCCGGAGCGGCAAGCGCTGCGGCATCGGCAGTGGCGATATGCAGCACGACGCTTTCGCCCGGAAGCAGCGAGACCATGCCCTCGGCCACCGAAGCCTTCGCGTCGACCTTATCTGCCATGCAGAACAGGTCGCGCACGTAGCTCTTGGCTGTGACGGTAAGTTCCACGCCATCTTCCACGGCAACGGCCGCGGCACTGAGGGCGAGTTTCACGTAAAACATTTCTTGTATTCACGCAATGGTTGCGGCACGGATGGCCATCCGCGCGTTCCGGAAGACGAACAGATGGCCGCCGAACTGACCGCATACCTGGAATCATTCGGCCCGGACCTCTGGCAATAGCCTATGCGCTCGCAGTGCAGCGCATTTTATTTGATTCGTTTCTGCGATTTTGGTGGCATAAATCGCAAAAACGTTGATTTTCCAACGATTTTTTATTTGACTGGTATTTGATTCGTATTTGACTGACGTGCGATCAGCAGGACTTCAATCGCAATATAAAGCGTGCGATTGCAGCACACTATAAGCACAGCAATCGCACGCTATTCATCGTCAACTATCGACAATCATGTGACGCAGCCGTTCAACGCAACTATCTAACGTGATTATTCAGCGTGATCAGAGTCGGTGTGATCGGTCAGGTCCAGCTTGAATGGGTGAGCAGGCAGATTATTGTCATTAAACAACGGTGCCGGACCCCAGCTACGCCATGCGTAGCGCATCATCACCGGCGCTGGCACTTCCGGCGTGGCCAACGTAATCGTGCCGATACTGCGGCTGTTGATCGGAATACCGAATTCCGTGGCGTTGTAATCGACCACGTTGACCTTTGCGTTGACCAGATCGTCAATATCGCAATCCACGAAAATCGCGGCGTAGGCCGGATGGAACACACCATCGGCACCGGCAAGCTCGAAACCGGAACGTTCCGGCAGACGCACCAGCGAAGGCAGGCTCTTGGCGAACTCGTCACCAAAACTGTCGGGCGTAGTACCGCTGAAATGCAGGCCGTGCGCGTACCGGAAGAACAGGCGTACGCGGCCGCCTTCGTCGCAGCGGAAACCCAGCACAGTCGGCCCATACACCGGAATACGGCTCATACCATACACTTGGCGAAGCGCACAATTGCCTAGACGCTCGCCCGGTGTACGTTTATCAACCGGATGAATGTTGTTGTATTCGCCGCAATCCATAGTGCAGATGGCGAACACATTGTCGATGGACTGCGCGGCATCCCACTGGGCCTCGCGCAACACCGGCCACAGCATCGGATCGCCGTCGCCCTCGTCGACCTTCTTGTCAATCCACTGCGGCAATTGCACGATCAGGAACGGCAGGCTTTCGCTCCACAGCGCACGCCATTCACCAATCATCATGCCCAGCAACTCACGGTAGGATCCGCAATACGGCTCGTCTTCCTCGCCCTGATACCATAGGAATCCCGCCAAGGAGTAAGGCACAATGCGCTCCAGCATGGCATGGAACGCGCCTGACGGACGCCACTGCGAGGTCGGCGTCATCGGCGGCGGCCACGGGCATTCGCCATACTGTTGGGTCAGCGTATCCCACGTCACATCAGGATCGTCTTCGCGGGCGGCTGCGATCGACGCATTCCACGTATCAGAACGCGACTGCCATTCGCCGTACTCCAAATCGAACTGTTCCTGCGTTTTACCTGCGATCGCCTGCTCATAGCGCGCAAGATAGCCGCGCCCGGATTCGCTGGAATTCAGTGCATCTTCGCTCGTCCAGCAACTGATCGACGTACCCCCGATATAACAGTCGATAATGCCGATCGGAAGGTCGGAATCAAGTTCATCACGCAGTTTTCGCGCAAAATAGTACGCTACCGCACTCATTACGCCACTATTTTCAGGCGATGATTCCTGCCAGCTTGCCGCATGTTCGGCGTTGCGATTGATCACACCGGTTTTCGGCACATTGTAGAAGCGCAGTAACGGATCGGCACAGTTATCGAGGGCTTCCTCGGCGTCTTCACTGTTGCGCAATTCAAGTTCCATATTGCTTTGACCGCCGGCCAGCCATACTTCGCCGATAAGCACGTCATAATATTCGATGAAATCGTTGCCTGCGGTGACGCGCAACGTGTAAGGGCCACCTTCGGGCTGTGCCGGCAGCATGACGCGCCACGGTGAAAAACCGTTCTTGATCTCTTTGGAGGCGTACGCATGCGCCTGCACGATCACGGAACCATCGAAATCGCGGATTTCCGCGGAAACCTCAAGTCCGGCGCAATCGGCATCAAGCGCGCCGAACACGGCGATGGGCTTGTTACGCTGCAACACCATATGCGAGGCGAAAATCGCGGCGACGTGCAGAACTCCTGACGTGCTACGGTCTTCGGTAGGTTCAGCCGACGTTGTCATTTCAGAACCAGGTGCGGGACCAGTCGCAGTGACCATGACATCTCTTCCTATAGAAAAACCGTAAGAAACCGTACATATCTATCCTAGAACAATATGCGACAGAACATACAAAAAAGACCGCCACCCGTAAGGGCAGCGGTCTTGTAAAAGACTCAGCGATTAGCCGAATGAGCCACATCAGCCACGGGCGATCTTGCCGGTGAAGGTGGCCATATCAGCGTCGTCATCCTTGCCGTTGTTCCAGGAGAACATGGCGCGCAGCTTCGGACCGACGGTCTCGATGCGGACGTTGCCGTACTCTTCCTGCAGAGCCTTGAACTTCGGAGCGCCAGCGTCCTGGTCCTCGATGAACTCCTTGGCGAAGGAGCCGTCCTGGATGCGCTGCAGGTGGTACTGCATGCGCTCACGCACGTGCTCGTCGATGCAGGTGTTGGTGTAGTCGCCGTACTGGGCGGTGTCGGAGCAGGACCAGCGAGCCTTGTTCAGACCGCCCTCGTTCATGAGGTCGACGAGCATCTTCAACTCGTGGCAGACCTCGAAGTAGGCGATTTCAGGCTGGTAGCCGGCGTCGGTGAGGACCTCGAAGCCCATTTCAACAAGCTTGTTCACGCCGCCCATGAGCACATTCTGCTCGCCGAACAGATCGGTTTCGGTCTCCTCGGTGAAGGTGGTCTTGATGGCGCCTGCAC
>OGXJ01001112.1_pt1 | contig 20636 bp, 20 predicted proteins | sample 1576231 | NCBI WGS metagenome assembly OGXJ01 (sample SAMEA3541539, study PRJEB24748) | human gut metagenome | biome: human gut; feature: human-associated habitat; material: faeces | place: China | collected 2012
ATTACATCTAAAACAATTGGTTCTATACATAGAAAGGTTAACTCCCAACTTATGTTCTCTCCCACAATAGGGGCAAGTTGGTATACGTAACCATCCATGCTTATAATCGAATGCTCCTAATCGTTTAATGAAGTATGTCCTTAGTCTAGATTTAAACTGGTTTGTTATTTTCATATCTTTTCTTCCCGCATATATTACAGTAATACTCTACATGACATTTCTTATAATACTGGGCTTTCCTTCTCCCGCCTTTCTTAGAAAAAATTGCCCTACGAGGTCTCTGTTTAAAAAACTCAGTCCAATGAACTGCTACCCATTCATGATAACCAAACTTACATCTAAATATGGATAAGTAATCTTTTAGTTTCTTCATGGCTTTTTATACTTTTCTATGGCTACTCTACTTAAGTGTAAAGCTATCCTAATATCTTTCCAAGAGTAACCTAAGTCTCTAAGATATTTAACGCATATTTTAACCATACTTTTATGAAGACCAGTTCTTAACTTATATCTTGTAATATCTCCAATTTCGTATCTACCCTCCCTATCCCGAATATTATCCTCTACTGAACCCCAATAGAGATTATCTACATTATTGTTTAATGGATTGTTATCCTTATGACATACACAAGGTAAGTTGTCCGGGTTAGGTATATAAACCATAGCAACTAATCTATTAAGTCTTCTCTCATATTTAATACCATCCTTGTATAATCCAATCCTATAATAACCATTACCATTTAATCTAGGTTTAAGTTTAAAAGCCTCTGGCCTTTTACCACTCTTACACTTCATAGAATATACATCACCATTCTTAGTTACATGGTAACCTGGGAATCCTGGTATATTATCTTTAAACTTACTCATACTTATATATCTCCACTATTATTAGCCCTTTTCTTAGAATCCTCATCCGAGTTAGTATTCTTTTTAAATTGTTCATCCAACTTACTACCATACACTCCATCATATTGTTTACGTTGTTCCCTTGTAAATTCCGTACATCTTTGCCTTTCGACATCGCATTTGAATAATGCTCTACCGGAAGGAAGACCATCCCTTTGTACTACTATCTCAGCTCGAAGAATATTATCTTTCTCTTCTTGTTCGGTAGAATTAAGACCCATGATAACCTGGGCATTACGTACAATAGCAATTGACCCAGAGATATCATTCTCATCATATCGAGTAAGTCTATGCTTCTTACCTTCACGAGTAATATGGTGAGCAGTCCATATAATATCCAGATGTAATTCTTCTGCTAAGTTTTGCAGGTCTACATATACATTGGATATTCTTTCGAAATCTTCTCGGTCTCTAGATATTGATGCAAGCTTACCTGCGTAGTCAACCATTAATACCCTTATATCTATACCTTGGTTACGCAATTGAATTATCTTCTCCCTGATATAAGTGGTATCGGTAATCATTGCAGGAACCCTTTCAACTACCAATTCAACTCTGAACCTTGCAAGCTTTCTTAAATGCTTTGCCTCGAGTTTATCATATTCACCTGAGTATAATTCCTTCTTGGTTTTATTAATACTTGATTGAATGAAACGGTCCATAATTTGGTCCTGACCATTTTCTGTATCTATATATAATACTGACTTCTTCATTCTGAGATAACCTCTTGCAAGGTTTACCATGAAGAATGTTTTCTTTGCTTTGGGTTTATCTAATATCACATTTATAGAATGTTCAGGATAACCTCCTGCATTGGTAAGGTCATTCAATTGCCTATATGGGCAAGGTATTACGGATGGTTCAGATTGTCTTTTAAATTGTCTTTCTGTAACATCTCGTATCATATATAAGGGTTCATCCTCTTTCTTAGGTTTACTTTTCTGAAGTACCTTTTCAATCTTCCTTGAATATTCTTCGTATTGTTCGAAGTTATCCAAGTCGAATGAATCATTTAAGTTCTTCATCTCAACATAAGTAGAGAACTGATATATCTTTTCTTTAATATAATCCGAATCCGATAAAGGTATATGGTACAAATTACTTATTATCTTTTCTATATTAGGTATATCATCCTTCGTTACCAAATCAACGTATGTTTTGGATTCTAGCAATTCTTTTATTACTTGCTTTAGAATATTCTCTGAAGGCATCTTACCTTGCTTTTTAAAATACTTAGCAATGCCCTCGAATATAAGAGCATGCTCTATGAGAACCAGATAATTAGCTTTAATCCTCTTTAGGACTAAACCTCCCTCCTTATCCCTTAAAACAAACCGGAGTATCTCTAATTGAAAATCCGGACTGAACGAAAACTTAACTTGTTCTTTAAATTTCTTCATATCTATATTGCAATATTATATAAACTAATAGATTTTGATAGTACCGAGATAGTTCTAAGTATGTTGACATCTATCTAGAAACTACTAATCCACTACCTTAAGCTCCCGAATATTTAATATTATTATTTTATATAAGAAAAAATACTTATATTTGCATAACGAATATTTAAAAACATGGGAAAAAGTAAAGGAAATAACGGTTCAGAGCTTCATCGATTAAAACCTATGCAAGAATATGATGAAGCTACTTTCAACAGACTTTATAAAGTTTGTAAGCCAGTAATTAGAAACCTTACCAGACAGATTGATTATAAACGGTTTAATCTTACACCGGATATTATCCAATCTTATTTCTGGGATAAGATGTTATTTGTTTTCAACAAATACTATGGTGAATGTACTGAAGAACATCTTAAAGCAAGAATCCTTGCATCACTTAGTACATTCAAAAATAAATTGCTTCGTTCTGCATACGGAGAACAAGCAGAGTATAATCAAAGCCTCTTTAAACTCGATGACTTATTCGATAATGATAAAGAATTAGAGGATGATACCGAAGAAGAGAAAGCTAAATCAGAAATGCTTGATATGATGTATACTTATATGAAGGATAAGCTTTCTCCAGATGCCTATCTTTTGTTTGAGGTATTAATTACTCCTCCCCCTTTTATCAAGGAAAGGCTTGAAAATAGTACTCGAATAACTAATATAATGCTTATCGAATTTTTCGAAATGCCTAAGACTAATGAATCTATGAGATATATATCAGAACTTAGACAAGATATACAATATTGGGAAGACCGAGCTAAAGAAGAACTTAAGTATTAACACAAAAGAAAAGGGGCGTTTCCCAACGTCCCTCTCCCAATTAATTTTTACTACGCAAAACACAGATTGTAAACAAATGTTTACTCTTAAACAATACAAATAATACACATGAGTTTTAATACTACTAAATAACTAATAACAACTTTATGATGATATTTTTTGGATATATCGTAATGTAATAGTCGGTGGCAATTTCTCAATATCCAAAGTTTCTACCGAAGTTTCTTGTAAGAAAGATTCCCCTAATAGGTTCCAGCTTACTACGATAGCACCATCTTGAATACCCTTGGTAGGAGTTCCTCTACCGAAATCTCCATTCAATCCCGTCTCCCTATTAAAGAAAGATTGAGGACGAACGTTCTCCCAGTTATTGGCATCATCTTGTTTACCTTTAGATACACCAAGAGCATGCCTATGCTTAGGAAGGTCATCACCTTTAATAGAGATTAAGAAATTACCCTTAGTTGGTGTATAGTAATCTCCAACATTCTGTAACATTACTTCATCCCCAATTTGAACACCTCCAGCTTGGTAACCAATAACTATTCTACCAGCTGCCTTAGTATATTCTGCCCAGCCCTCCGGTATTACATCGGTTTCCCAAAGAATAATAGAACCGATTGGTAAGTTAGCAGTACTCAGAGATTCAGAGAATTCTTTTCTGATAGCCTCAATTTGACTATCAATGTATTGCTTGATATTTAACTTAGTACCCGATTCATCTACTACTGGAAAACCTGAATTTATCTGTTCTACTCTTTTCACGGATTCTTTCATCATACTCTGGGCAGCAGTAGTATAAGGGATTTCTTGGAACTTACCCTGATAGGGTACGATAGCAAAGTTCTCATTTCGTTTAGTCATTGCATCAGTACCCTTACCATATACTCCGATAAGAACAACGGAAGTTTTATTATTAGAGTAATAAGGGCAAGCACTCTCTACCATCTCTAGAAGATTGCTATAGGTCATATCGTAATTAGAATATACATCATTATTAATGATATCCGGTGTACGATTCTCTTCGGCAATCGGATAATAAATATCCAGAGACTTTTTGAACAAGGTGTAAAAGCTTTCGGAGGATTCATTCCAATAAGCTACAAAGTCTACTGGGTTATCTACAGGTTCAGAAATAGTAGTATGTACTGCAAAGAGTAATACTTCTTCTGTTGAACCTTGGGTACCTTGGATGTTCTCAATAGTAATCGTTTGTTCATCGGATATAAATACATACCCATCTCTTGAAATACACCCAAAGTTCACGTCTGGCAATTCTCCATCTTCTGAAGCCTTTGCCATATACCTTGCCATAATCCTATCCTTGATTACATTGGCATACTTACTTCCAGCAACTCCCTGAGGAGATACCACTAACTTGTTACCATTTATGGTAGCTGAGCCAAATCCACAGAATGGCCCTAAACCAGAAGGAGCAGCAATTGCTTCTGCTGCTTCCTTTGATTTAATAATACCTTCATACTTAAAGTACGTCTTCATTGTCCTTAGTATTTTTAAATTGATTCTTTTGTTCTGACATATCTTTAAATGCTTCACCTACATCCTTGAACTTTAAGGTTAACAATTTAAAGAGTATTCTCCATATACTATACCGTTTCTTAATACCATGTATTTCACAGATGTGTCCATATATACTATCTACTTCGAAACAGTAGCATATTACCATAACCGTTATTGATACCACTATTGGGTTCATCCCATAGGGTTCCCCAATAGCTTTACCAAGTACAGCACCAAGTAGAACATAGCAGATATAATCTACTATCTTGTTTAGAGTTCTTCTTCCAGCTCTAGATTTTCGAATTTCGATTTTCTGTAACCTACTTGCCGATAACCCAAACCATAAATCTGATAGGATTAAAATTATTGCAAGAACTATCATCCATCTCAAATCATACAAGATTTGTGTACACTCTCCCAATATACCCACAGTGAATGTCTTGAATAAAGACTGAGTTGTGGTCTCTGTTATTCTATCGATTGTTGAATTTATCATTGTTCTACTATTTGCCAAGATTGATTACTGTAAGTTGTAATGGTAAATGTTTTCTCTGAGAGGTCATCATGTTCCCATTCTAACTTTTGAGGACTAACGCTTAAGAGGTCTGCATCTACTACAGTGAACTTAGTTCTCTTTGAAGTATCTACGACAGATTCAAAGATATATTCATCAGCTTGTGCAGTTACAAATTCATAACCAGCACCACCTGCGTCATAAGTAGTTACTTTACCAACTTCCCTTATTCGACTATCGAAGTCAGGTTTATTAGAAGTACACTTGATTAAAGTAGATACTTGTTTAACATTCCCCTTTAATTCTGCATAAGTGGGAGTACAAGAAATCTCGATGATTGTAGGATAATCTTCCAGTATTACTTGACATCTTAATGAAGAACCATCATCTGCCACAAAGGTATAAGTCCCAGCCTTGGTAAGAACAATTTCCTCATCAAGGTTATAGGTTTCTCCGTTCTCATCACAGGTAGCAGTACCACTTACATTGACCCCATTTTTCATTTCCTCAAGATGGAACTTACAAGCAGACTTCTCATCCAGTAATTGGTATACTGCATAAGTATCATCTATCTGGTCTTCTGGTAATGCCCAGTTGGGTTCTTTCCAATGACTGTCTGTAGCATCCGAAGGTACTATCTTTAATTTATTCTGATATACTACTGGAGAATTATTAACTACCAAAGTAGTCTTAGCAGTAGGGTAAGCTACAGACTGGAAGGTATAAGTCCCTGCCCTATTTGCAGTATATACATAACCATTCTGAGCATTAAAGGTTTCCCCAGTTTCAATTACCCTTACTCTGTAATCATCCCCATTACCAGAAATACGTTGTATCTTTACTGTAGCTTTTGCAGAGCCATTGAATAATGTGACTGTTGGTGGGCTAACAGTAATTCTATATACTGCAGTCTTACCAGATACTACTTCGAATATACCTACACCTTCATCGGTTTCCCTTTTATCCAGTGTACATTTAAACTTATAAGTACCATAACTATTAGCAGTAAACTTATCACCGTTCTTAAACAACTTAGTATCACCAATTAGCCTACAATATAGTTCACCAGTAAATGATTCTGGGTAATTCGATTCGATGGTAAGAGTGGTAGTAGCATCCTTGATACTTTGCTTATCCCCAACTCTAAATTCAGAAGGTGTACATCTTACCCTATATGTAATCTCTTCTCGAGTTACAACAAAGGAAGTTTGCTTTACTGGGAACTCTACAATCTCAAAGATGTAGGTACCAGGCTCTGAAAATTCCCAAGTTGAGCCAGAGACTTTCACCATATCAGTACCGGATAATCGTACATTACAGGTTTTCACGGTACCCTTATAGGATACGTTTGCCCTTACTACTGTACTTACTTTTAGGTTAGTAGGAGTTATCTTTCCAGTAATAGGGTCACAAGTAATAGAATATACTCGATTATAAGATTCTTGATTAACCGTGATTTGAGTTACCTTAGTAGGGTCTCCCACACTTCTAAAATAATAAGTACCTGCTCTGGGTATATTAAAAATGGAACCACTTTCGTGTTTAGTGTAACCCCAATTTATATTATCACTGGATATCTGATATCTTAGGTCGGCATTTATCCAATCTGAAGTTACAGTTACCTTTACCGGTACTTCATATACCTCTAAAGTAATAAGATTGGGTTGGTTCGGATTTACTAACTCAGCTTTAATTGTATACCCATCATTTACGGTAAACCCATATTGAATATCGAAAGATACATGATAGGGTATGAATCTTTTAAAGAAAGCCTCTACGGCTTCTCTAAATTTTCTGAAAGCTGCCGAGTTCGAAGTATATCCATGACCGGTAAGTCTAAAGGTTACCGGTATACATTGAGAACAATCGAAAGTATTATCATAGGTATACTTATCGTCATAATGGTAATACTGGTCAAAGTGCGGATTACCTTTTACCCAACCATCATAACTACCAGCCTTTGCAGGGTCAGTTACTACGCAGGTTAACCCATACAGCCTCATCATTATTTCGAAGAACTCAGAGGTACCTCTTATTTTAAAAAGAGATATCGAATACTTCAGGATGTTTCTTACTTGAGTACTGGTTAAAGTAAAGGGTCCCTCCTTTGGTATTATCCAAAGCTTAGATAACTCTTGGAGTTTAGCATCGGAGTAGAACCCATTAAAGTACTCTGCCCATTTCTGTGCATCTATAGTGTTCCCATAAGCAAAGGGCATTTCTCCGAGGAATTGCCAAAGGAAATTGAGATACATATCCGGAGCCTTATCTATATCAATAATATCCAGAATGTTCTCAATGTCCTTCGTAATATAATCTTCAAAATGCTCTCCACAAATTTCTAGAAACCTTTCTAAGATGCCCTTACCATTTACCTTATAAGTGTCTTGGTCCTTATACTCGAATGGTAAAAAATCGATTAGATTTTTAAGGTTCACCATTATACTATTTCGTTTACTGTTAATGTTAACTGTGAAGCATTTTCGAATACCGGTAAGTTAAAACCGGGGTCTTCATAATCATGGTTAGGTTCTGATACCGTAATAGAATACCGATAGCCCGATTGATAGCTGTTGTTCTGAATGTCCAAAGAGAAATCAAAACCATTAGCTTTATCGATAATCTGGATAGAGCTACCAACTGAGCCAGTAGTTACATAACCATTTGATACCGAACGTACTGTAAAGGTAGTTGAGGAATTGAAGGTTATGTAGTAGGTCATAGAACCCTTTGCCTTGTTTAATTTAAACTGGCCCAGGTTTAATTCCTTATTACCATAGATGGTAGTGGGCCATGGTTTAATATAAAACTTGGTAAGGTGAAGATAATCTACGGTTGATAAGTTATCTATTAGGGCATATATATCCGATACCCTTACGCTTCCACCTATCTGAGCTTGCTCTGGAGAATAGGCATTGTATAATGCTGTAAGAATTTGAGTTTGTATCTCTGCAGTCTTATAAGACTTCTTACCGGTAACATCCATCTCTAGAATAATCTGAACCTTGCCTGCAGATTTAACCTTCAACCAAGTAGTCATAGGAGCCCTTTGGGATAATAAATTATATACCCTATTAATTAATTCAGAAGAAGCAACTGCTCCACCATCTGGGCTAATATATACGGTAAGCTTTCTACCGCATTCATAATCGGCTTTAGCTTTGTTTACCCCATCAACCAACATGGCCAAACTTTCGAAATCCTCTTTGGTAATTGCTACTCCCAAAGTCTTTACACTCAAAGGTATATGTTCTTTGAGCATTGTAAAGTTTTCATAGTTTGAACCACCTCCAGCATCATAAGCATTACTTACAGTAGCATCCGTAATTGAGGAAGATATTACTGAAGGTACAGAAGTAATAGTATTACTCTTTACATTACCCTGAGTACCATTGGTTAAGTAGAATACCACATTGGTTATTTTTGCTCCTGCTGCAGGCTTCTTACCAAAGGTACCATCTCCAAACATTATATAAGGATTGAGGGCCTCATCTACTGAAACCATGAAATGCTTATCTGTGGGTTTGGATTTTGCAAATGTATCTACTAATACCCAAGTTTCCCCACCTATCTGCAATGACATAGAACCTTGTTCATAATACTTACCATTGGGTAGAGTACCCAGATGAATTATAACTCTATCTCCAGTGGGTATTACCATATTATTGAGAGCGCTTGCAGTATACTTCTCATGTTGTATAATTGGTACTTTACAAGTAGTTACATTTGAATACCAAGTTACGTCTCTAGCAGATAACCAGGAATTACCACTAGAATCTGTAAACAGAGTACCTTGGGGTATAGTTAACTTAGCTCCAATAGAATTACCAGTAATGCTTCTGGATAAGATTACATCTACTGTAGCAGCAATTGCTGCTCGAGCATGATAATCTACCAAAGCTCCATGTTTAACTACCGAATCATACCTTCTTGCCGTAGATAGGAAGGTTTCCCTTGCCATGTTATCTACATAATAGTGAAGTACTTCGGCAATTGCCGCAAATAATGAGAGGATGATAATTAAGATATTCCCCTCCGAATAATCCGTTATGAGTTTCTGACCTTGGGGGTCTTTAAGTCCCATAAGGGATTCAACCAGCTTGGCCTTAATCTGTTGATAAGACCTCTGGTATGGGTTAAGCCATTTATTTGTGATTCCCATATTATTGTGTATTTAATGAATTATCCGACCGGTCATAGGTGATATCGAGGTACTGACTAGAATTTGTTCCATTTACTACATAGGTTACTTCTATGTGTATTTTTGCATCAACTCTAGTAACTGTGATATTTTGGAAGGTTATCCTTTGTTCCCAAGCACCTATGGCTTGTTTTAAAAACTCTTTAACTATAAAACTTAGGGCTTGTGAGTTTGGTTCCTCAATACATTGCCATAGTTTACTACCAAAGTTTTCCTGTCGAAATCTCTGGCCTATCATGTAATATAATATCGAACTTATATTATCTCTGATAAGTTTAAAATCCCCATTTACTGGGTACCAACCTCTTTCACCCTTTTCATTAGTTGTAAGTTGGATAGGGTAAGTTACACCTATACCAACTAAGTCTGTAAAGTAATTCTTTTCCATTAGTGTATGCAGGTTTTATCCTCATAATCGTCTACAACGAATTGTGAGAAAGGTTTAATTACTTGAGTTAAAGTTGGACCCGAAGAACCTGGTCCAGTAGTTACACCTGAGTGTACATGAGAATTGAACATACTGCGAAGTTGTTCTAGTTCTTGGATAGTTTGATTTAGTTTTTCGGTTAATTGAAAAATATTGATTACTCCACCATTTTCTCCAGTATTAAGTATCACTGAATCGCCAGAAGATACATTTATATCTCCCTCGGCATTTATTACTATCTCTTTCTCCGAACGAACATTTACAGGCCCATTGAAATGTAAATTGAGCTCTCCGTTATCATCATCTATTACTATTAAGTTTCCTTCGGGAGTAACTATCCCCATTTTATTGGGACCATCCAGAGGTTGGGGTATTTGACTCATTCCCCAACCATGGTATTCCCAGAGAGGTTTAGTTGGGTCCCCAAATTCAAAAGTAACAAATACCGTATCTCCCACTTTAGGGGCTAAGAATTTGAAACCAGAACTAATTGAACCATGTTGTCCTTTAGGATATGCCCAAGCAAATACTCCACCCATTACCTCTGGAACACATACCTTTACCCTGTTCATATGTTTCTCTACATCGTTATTATCAATAACAATGCCACGATAAACAGAGTAATACCGACCAAGACCCTCTAAGCCTTCGTCGGTTATTATCTTTGCTGTTTCGTAACTCATACCCTTATTTTTCTACATAGATTTGACTTGCAATTCGCTTATGCCTTTTAGCTATGTCTCGGTATACTCGATTAGCTATGGCCATATAATTAAACTTAACCCCATAATCTTCAGGCACTTGGATTTGTTTAACTGATATCTTACCAGGAATTAACTTACCCTTAGAGGTAACTGTATTACCTGTAGATAACACTATACCCTCTGCCAAGGCTTGGGGATTATCGGCATTTACTTCCGTATAATAAGCTTTCTTTCTAATGAACTCAGCTTGACCCTTGATATCAATTATGTCTCCCTTATCATTCAAGAAATGCTCATTGTAATATACCTTCTCATTATAAGTAAAGTTAAGATTAAGATTCTGAGAAGTACTTAGGGCTTTTTTATCTTGCCCCTTTTTAGTTTTAGCATTAGCTTTAGCATCATTAGCTACAATGTTTTGAGTAGATAAATCAGTTTTAGAAGTTACAGAGCCAGACTTAGAATTGTTCTTTACTAATTCCATATTAGTTATATACCCTTGACCAGCGTCCATAGAATGAGTACATTGTTTTATATACCAAAGCCCTGACCAACGTTTTCCTACGTTATCTATACGGATTATTTGAGAAGTTGCTAGCATAGGTCTACCTACTACCTGAAGTTGACATACTAACCTTTTCTCAGTTTGCTTTAAACCACCATTGGCATTAGCATTAGCTGCCCAAGCATACTTATCGGCACCACCGTATCTACTAAATAAATTATGGTAAAGTTTATAAAGAGGTACCTTGAGATTTACCCTTTTCATATGTCTTACCTTAACCCTCTTACCATATTGACCTTGACCATAACCCTTAGTAGTATCAACTTCCATATCGGATAATACTTCAGTATAGGGGTCTTTCTTTAAAGCTTCGAAACCTCTCTCTGAAGCAGGTAATATTCCAGCTTGAAAATTGATACCAGAAGCTATACCCGCTCCTGCTTGTTTAGAGGTATAACCCTCTGGGTCATAATCTAAGGGGTCTACATACTCTTCTACCATAAATTCCATACCATCTTCATCTTCGAAAAGATACATTTCGCATTCTAATAGCTTCTTAAGATTAGCTTCTAACTCTTTACCATTTTTAGAATTTTTTAGTACTTGCTTAAGGGCATTCTTCTTATCATCAGGTAACTCGTTGGCTGCTTGATTAATGGTAGCTCGTACTTCTTCGGTAGACATTTCATCAAATCTCCTTTGCTTACCTGCTTCATAAGCACCTACTGGACCAACTGCTTCATATTCCTCTACCCGCTTTTTATATTCTGCAGTTTTTTCCATGTTATACTGAAGCTGAGTGTCCCAAGCATCCATTACCTCTGTAGGAGTAGTAGGATGACTTCTATAATCTTCAAACCCATTGCCAGTAATATTAGACACCATAAGGTTATCTACCTGAGCCACAGGAGGTCTTAAAGCTAATGGAGGTTTATCCTCTGGCTCATTTATATTAGTTGATAATACCGATAAATCTTTACTATCTGGGTCTAGAGATGGAGCCAATACTGCTTTAACTCTTTTAGTTATTTTCTGAGTAGCAAAAGATACTCTAAGTACTTCCCCATTCTCTCCTTGATATGTATAAGTACATACCGGTTCTTCATGGAATTTCCGATTATGTATATAGATAACACCATCCCTTGAATCCACATACCATGGCCCATTAGTATACCCTTTCATCTTCTGTTCTAATTGAACTAAGACGTTCTTGCCCACTAATCCAAAGTCACTATCAATTAAAGCTTTCAAATCTTCGGGCATAGCTACTTCAGCTATCCCACTGTATTTGTTAGCATAGAGTACTTTACCAGTAGTAGTACGGGTATTCTCTGTGGGTACCTGTAGTGACTCGTATACTTTATTACTTATTATCTGTTGTTCCATTACTGAAATATTTCTATGATTACACCAGTAGCATTCCCACAGCCATTGTCTAAATAGGTAGATAATTTATAGCCTTCCATATCCGAATGGACATAAGCAGGTTGATATCTTAAATCTCCCGAAGAATCAATGCACTTAATAGTTACATGAGTACCTGTAGAATCAAATACGGCTTCGAATTCCCTTACCTTAATTATTTTTATGGGCCCAGATATAAATTGGCCATCAGGGTATATATATCCCCATTGAAGACAAATGTTTTGGTTCTCTTGAATCTCGGCAATATCTACAGTATCAGGATTACCCGTATCGAAAGTAATAGTAGCCAAGTTTTCTTTCTCTTCATCGTATCTATAACTCCAGGTACTTATATACGCTCCAAGGGGTATACCTGTAATAGGATTCATTATAGGCATACCTCCAAAATTGAAAAGGGCCAAATATGGTTGGCCCATTCCATTATACAATATAGGTTTCTGTTTAGCTGCCATAAGTCGGTATTCTTATTAGGGTTCCCATTTCTAATTCCTTAAAAGGATTCAGTATCTTATTAGCTTCAGCTATAATGTACCACTTACCAGAATCACCATAATACCTGAAAGCAATGTTTTGCAGAGTTTCCCCATCTTTAACGGTATGTTGAATATCGTTAGAGGATTCCGGTACTACTGGAGGTTTAGCTTCTAAGGAATAATCCCCATCGTTGTATTTCAGAGCATAGGCATTATTATATGGGCTAGCTCCCTTTAGGTATTGGTTAACATCAATCATATTTAATACCTCCTGTCTTTTTAAGTGAATCGGAATTTATAAAATCTCCATAGGATAAGTTATATGCACTTACTCTCTTGAAAATCAATTCTTGAGTTGCTGCTGCAGGCAATAACCTACCATTACCAAAAGTAGCTGGCTTTCCGGGTATCCTTATTCGATAACCGTTCTGAAAGTTCTTCAGAGTATAAGTTGCTGAGGTAAGGATATAATTGTGGTTATCGAATATACCAGAATCCCCCCACTCAATCTTAACAATCGGGGGAGCAGCCTGGTAGCCATTAGATTTAGACCATGCCTCTAATAACCTACATTTATTGATTACCTCTTCTGGATTTTCTGGGTCATTACAGTACCAAGACACATTGAATTGAATAATGTCTTCAGCTCCAGTAAAGTGATACATTGGTACATTGCGACCCATTGATTTAATGGTGGCCCATGTGGTTTCTCCTCTAAAATCTATTTCTGGAGGTCTATTCTGTAAGGTAATGTATTGAGTGGGGTTAACAGTCATGTTATATATCCTTACTTCATTCTGATATATAACATCTGCTTTAGCCTCGAAGTTTCTGTAATTAGTAGTATTCTTATTCCCCTTTGCTGGGTCTACTCCTTCACCTTCTTCTAACCTGGGGAATTGTAATTCCATTCTCCATTTAGCCTGGAGTTGTTTATTTAGAATAGGGTTCTTAGACGATATTTGAGCTTCTCCGATTACTCCATTGGGAGTATAGAGTTTACCCTTTTGAGCATCATCTTTGGGAAGAGTAGAAAGAGTTCGATTGAGTAATATCCGAGCTCTCCATAGTTTATTTAATGGACCCGTAAGAACACCTGCTGTATCTCTTGTAAGGTCATTGTACTTTTCAACAACCTTACCTGCTGCTTTATTTAATACTCTAGCCATAGTGTTTTAGTTTTATATTCCCATTACAAATGCAGCTCCAGTAAAATCTTGTTGAGAACCTGGAGCATAATCTCCAACTGCTTGACCATCTACTGAGATATTGATACGAGAATCTCTCATACCTTCTTTAATAGCTAACCTAACAGCATTAATAAATCTCTCTTCATTCTGGGCTCTAATGGTAGTTGGGTCTTCTTTCTCTTTATTCTGAGCTTCAGTATTCCTATCTACTGAATTACTAAGGTAACTAATACCCTCAATTAATAAAGGAAGACCTACAGTAATTGCTAATCCCCAGGGTCCACCGAGTAATCCCATAAGTCTACCACCTATAGATGTTAAACCTTTTATAGCACCTTGCCTAGCCACTTGACTACCAACTTGGGCACCTGCTCCAGCTAAAGCCCCTCCAGCTAAATTACCCGCCATAGTAGTTGCTAATGGTACTCCAGGATTTGGTGTCTTAACATATCTTCCGGTTTTAGTGTTATAAAATCTACCAGCAGAATTCATACCAATACCGCTTGACATCATTTGGAGTTGAACCATGGTTCTCATAAGGTTAACCATCCTTACCATGTGTGCTTCCATAATGGCAAACTGAGTATTAGTTTTTATTGCTGCAGCAGACATACCTTCAGTAGAAGCAGTAGCAATAGTTTGTAAATACCCAACAGACCTAATAATACCTCTTACAGTATTAAACCCTGCAACTATAGTACCCACTACTACTGCAGTAGCTCCTATCCTAAGACCAAAACCTCCAACCCAAGTTTCTGAGATAGAATTAATTACATTGATTATAGAGTTACCCACATTTAGTACTGGGGTAAAGATTCTACCCAAAGCCGCACCTGCCGTAACGGTTAAGTTCTCTATACTTGATTCGAATTGGTCGATTACACCTGCATCGGTTTTAAGACGTTCTTCATTGAGTCGATTTACTGCTCCCATGTTTTGGTCATAGGTAGCAAGTATCTTACCCATCTTATCTCTACCAGAAGCAATATCTCGAAGTACTGGAAGCATACCACGATTACCACGAACACCAAAGATATTGAAGAAGGTTGGTGTTTCTATCCGTGAAGGTAAATCTACTGCGGCCTTAGCAAACTTCTGATAGATAGTGTAAAGGTCTATAAGGTTACCTTGAGCATCGAAGAATTCATCTGGACTTAAGCCCAGGTCTGCTAAAGCGTTATAGCCTTTCTTTTTTTGATTAACAAGAGAGAGTTGTAAGTAACGAATCATATTAGCCAGAGAGGTACCTGCCATAGAACCCTGTATACCCATATCTCCCAATACACCAATAGCAGCAGCCGTTTGCCGAAGGTCTACTCCAGCAGTTGCCATATCTGCTCCTGCATAAGATATGGACTGGGCTAAGTCTGTCAAAGATATATTTGCATTAGTAACTGCAGTATATAAATCATCGGTTACTCTAGCGGCATCCGTCATTGGGATTTGGTACATTGACATGATATTAGTTATCAAGTCAGCTACACCACCTTTACCTCCCACTGGCATTGTAAAGATTGAAGCCAGCTTAGATGCTGGCCCAATCATTTCTTTAATAGCATCGAATTTATTACCTGCCATAGCCAGGTATCTTTGTCCTGATGCAACATCCGAAGCAGTAAGAGGAGTTATCTCATTGACATCTTTTGCCAATTGTAACATTTCTCTTTGTTCTGCAATGGTAGCACCAGCAATTTTCGAAGCAGTCCAAACTTCATTCTGAACACCCGCAGAGTATTTATAGGCCCTTGCCATTCCCCCTACGAGCTGCATTCCGAAGTCCATTGTATTGGAAGCTGACATCTGTATACCTCTATTCCAGGTATTCATATCATTCATCATTGTTCTGAATGACCCAGATATCTTGCCAGCCTCTTGAGAGAATCGGTCTTTTAAAACCATGGCAACACCGACCTCTACTATACTCCTACTGGTATTCATAATTTACTTTCTTTTCTTTAATTGTTTATAATATTGCTCGGCCATTTCCTTGAATATTTTCCTTATTCGATACGGAAGACGTAAAAAGCCGAAATAGTCTAAGGCTATCTCGGCTCTGGTGATATAAACAAAATCACTCTCTAACATTACTCTTCCGTCAGGTAGAAAAAATTCGGTGCCCAAACTATAGGATAAGTTCTTTCCTCTCCAGTGGTTGGATTAGTGATGTGAGACTCACCTTTGAAAATGGGGTCCATAGATAAGATATGCTTTCTCATCTCAGCCATATCCTTTGCAGTAAACGGAGTAAAGTTTTCTACCTTCTCCCAACTACCATCAACCTCTAAGTGAAGATTACGGCAAAGAAGAGGAGCATTCTTAGTTTGTTTATCCAATGGCAACTTCATGAACTCTTGTTCCCCCCTACCCGTCATACAATCGAATTTAATCTTCTTGCCAGAGGAGAGAACATATTCATGGTTTATCAATCGAACCCCTTCTGGATAGTAAGGGATAGCATCGGGCTTTTGATTCAAATCATCCTCAGTTGGAGTAGTACCGTAATCGAAAAGGAACTCATGAAGGTCTTGGCCATAAGTAATCTTACCACCACTCTCTTTGCCCCAATCATATTCGAATTCTACTTCCTCTCCCAAAGAGAAGATACGAGAATTGAAGATAATAGCATAACGGTCATTAACCGGTAAGTTAAGAGCATCATCTACGGTTAATTTCCCATTAGGAGTAGCCGTAGTTCTAATTACAATTGCTGCAATGAACTTAGTAAGGTTCATCAAAGTCTTCATGTCTGAAAGGTTACTGAGGATATCTTCATCAGCACCATTCTGTTCTCTGATTTCATATTCGAAACCAGAAGGTCCGGTAAATCTAAATGTTCTAAATTCCATAATTTGATATATTTAATGTTTACAAATGTTCATAGTACTCCGTATAACAACAAGAAAGGGGTGAGCTCCTATCACAGGAATCCCACCCCTCCACCGAATCTTAGTGAAAATAGACTAAAAAATTAGTATTTATCTGCAGTACCAACTGAGAACTCTATGGACTCAATGGTATTCTCTGAAGCCATTCTGTCCAAGTCTAAGCCGGTAATCTTACATGGCCATACCTCTTCGAAGACGTGGGTATTAAGAACCGAGACTCCATCTTCGGCAAGTTCATTTACAATAGCCGTTTCCCAATATTGGCTTGGTACCAAACCTCCACCAACTATGTGGTCTTGGCAAGCATAAAGCCAGTCATGAAGCCATGTGTCTGAACCTGCAGTAGTCATAAGTTTCTCTACAATAAGATTACCTATAGTAACCCTACCTGCAGTTTTAACGTCTCTATTGACGTCCCCATGAGCAACCTGGTCAATCTCAATATCCGGCAAAGTACAACTTTGGAATAGATAAGTATTGATAGGGTGTTTGGGGAACATGATGCTCCACAAGAATTTCTTCCGTGGGTTTTTTACTTTTGCTCCCATTGTGTTATGAGTTTATAAGTTATTACTTGTTTCTACGATTGATACTGCCTTAGAAGCTGCATCGATTACAATCTCCATAGTTACCTCTTGCATAGGAACTACATCCTTATACTTAAGGATAGCACGGTACTTACCCTGACGAGCATCTGCTTCGTTATTAACCGAAAGGTCATCCCAAGAAGTTGCATCTTGGTCACCCATCCAGGTATACTCGGTCATAGCATCTTCGTCTACCAAAGAATCCAAGGTAGGTTTAACCTCCAACCAGATTCTCTTCCAAGTACTCCAAACGTTTGGTTCTTCGATATACTTGTTGAGTACCGGGCGAAGGAACTTCTTCAGATAGAGATTCAATCTTACAATTGAAAGGAATCTTTCAGAATCCTGTTTCACTTGAGAAGAGAAGCAATGCCATAGCATGGTTTGCTTACCTGCATCTGGAGTATCTTTGATTACCATCTCATTGATATAATTCTGAGCAAGGGTGTTCAGTTCGTTATATCGAGAAGGAGAACCATAGTTAGGGCATACTGGACCAACTGCATCCCCAATAACTCCTCGGTTCATACCTGCAAAGGATTTCCAAGGACCATATTGAGTAGCAGAGGCATCTCCCAAACCAACAATAGTACCCACTACATCGGAATCCTGAAGATTACCATTTTCGTTGTAGTACTTAAGTCCACCACCAAAGTAGGCAATGTACTTAGAGTTACCTACAGTACCAAGGCAAGTCTGTACCCAAGTAACCTGAGATTTGTAATCTCTTGCCTGAGTACCTTGAGTATAATGGGTTAAGTGTTTGGGAACTTCGATATACAGTACCCATTCCATCAGTTCTTTTGCCATATCAGCAGCAGCCTTGTATACTTTGAGTACCTCTGAATCTTGTTCCAAGTGTTGAGAGATATGTGAAATAAACAATTGGTAGAAGTCTGTGTAGTCTCTTACCAAGTCCAGTGAAGCAATCCATTCTTCGGCAGTTGGAGTGGAACCTGCACTACCGATAGTACCATTAAACAGTTTCTCTGTTTCGGAGGGTGCAGCATCTCCCACGGTAATAGTGATAGCATTCTTAGTACCGTCGATATCATCGGTAAGCCACTTAATTAGGTTTTCAAAAGAGGAACCTGCAGTAATTACCGGCTTAATATATTCCGAGTTCTTAGCAAATGCACTAAGAGCAAGGTAATCTACCGAAGTATTATTGTTATCATCGGCAGTTTTGTAGGTTATTACTGGACCCTGTTCAAGTACTTGCCCATTAGCCGAATAGATTTTATAATACAAGGTATTAGCTTGCTTATAAAAACCAACCTGGAAAGTATCTGCACTACCAATGGGATCTCCATATCCCTTGGTTACTAATCCAAAACTATAGGTAGTACTACCTGATTTGAAAGTAATCAGAGCAGAGGGTTTAGCCGAGTCGGGTACAGCAGAAGCAACTGAAATCCCATCTTCTGAATCTTTAGCTTTTCTTGCCGCAGCCGAAGAAGCAGTTACTGTACCTTGAGTAGCTCCCTTGCCAAGTACTCGAATAACACGAAGCTTAGAACCACCCTGCAAAGCCTTTTCGATATTTGATACAGAACCATCTGGTACAATTTCAGAACCATAGATTCTTTGGAACTGAGAGAAAGTAGAAATGGTTTCTGATGGGTCATCGTATGGGCCCTTAGTAGTTCTAGCCAATACACAAGAAACTCCTAACATGGGAGTAGTTTGAAGAACATTGTTGTTCTTAAACTTAAAGTCAATGTGAGGTGAAGTTGGCATAATTCTATTGTGATTAAAGTTAATTACTTGTTTAATTTATACCCTAGAGTATTGTACCTATACCTTAGGTACTTTTAACTCTAACATTTCATTTTCGTTTTGTTCTAACAATCCAATAAGAACTGATATATCCTTGATAGGTGTAAGAGTACCTTCTCCCAAAGCTTTTTCTGGAAGAATACCATCTTTACATACATAAGTGTATACCTTCTCAAGTATACCATGTTCTACATCTGGATGGTCATAATAATTACCAATCTCAATGAATAGGTTTCCGGTGGGAGCAAGCCTGCCCTTTTCCCATTCCTCTAAGTCATTGAAGTATGGTCTCACGTATCCTCTAGCAGGTAAGCCAGTATATAAGATTGTATGTAGCAATCTCATATCTGCTTGTGTTTGAGAAACCAGATGTACATCTATGGTAATATCCTTAGTTTCATAAGGAAACTCTGAAGCTTGGTAATTACCATCCTCAAGTTTATCACCAATGATGTATTTATTCACACCAATATCTCCAGCATAATAACCCTGTAGTTCTATGGTTATTCTTGGGAGAGTCTTTGGGCCTTTTACTTGATTATTCCCTATACCAAAAAGAGGTATGAACTTCTTCATACCTTTATCCTGCCGGTAAACATAGCAGTACCGACACCCGGCGCTTATCTTGGTGCAGCCATGCCAGGGGTTCCACCCGGCATAGCCTGTGTTTTCGCTCATTGTCCGTTCTCCCCGCGTTTTACGCTAAAAATGCCACATACAGCATCAGGAGACCGCTCAGCACTATCATCGCGATCATCCCGCTGTTGCCCAGGAATAGCCCACGCTTCTCCTCCTCCGGGATGGGACTCGTCCCTTCCCGCAGATGGATCCTTTTGCGGTGCCGCCACAGGATCACACACCCGGCTATCGTAATCGCCAGGATCAGATAGCCATAGATGGCGGAGAGCACCAGACTATCCTCCACCGCCTGCGCCACCGTCATACCCAGCAGATTCACCAGGAAGTGCAGCGCCACCGTATAGCGGATGCCCCCGGTGCGCAGCGCCACATAGGCAAAGACCGCCCCCACCGCGAAGGCATAGAAAAACTGCCCAAAGTTGCCGTGGAACAACCCGAACAGGAACGCCGAGCCGAAGATCGCCACCGGCTCTCCCCAGGGGGAAAGCCGCCGCAGGATCAGCTTGCGGAAGATCCATTCCTCCACCACCGGCGCCAGCAGTACCCCAAAAAGGAATATGATCCATGGGTTGGTGCCCGTCACCATATCCTGCAGGGGCTCGCCCGCCTGCTGTCCCCGCAGCGCGCTGATGGCCGCGTTGATCCCCAAGCC
>OGXJ01001114.1_pt1 | contig 20599 bp, 11 predicted proteins | sample 1576231 | NCBI WGS metagenome assembly OGXJ01 (sample SAMEA3541539, study PRJEB24748) | human gut metagenome | biome: human gut; feature: human-associated habitat; material: faeces | place: China | collected 2012
GAGGTCGTACTGCACGGCCGCTGCCGGCTCTTCGGGCCGGAGCACGGCGTCGTGGTCGAGGAAGAACTGCCGGTAGAAGCTCCGGGTCATGCTCTCATCGCTGAGAGAGATGAGCGGATAGCAGCTCAGTTCCTTCAGCGTCAGGCGCTGGCTGGCCAGTGCAGTGAAGGTCTTTCCACCCACCAGCACTTCATAAAACGGTCTCAGTTCCACCATCTTCAGGCCCTGTTCTACTTCCGCCGGGGTGGAGATGATGGCAAAATCCACTTCTCCGTTCTTCACAGCCTGCACCGCCTGTTCCATATGGGAACTCCTTCCTGTTTCGGTCACTGCGTGCGCCGGGCAATGCGCTTTGCTGCGGGAGCCGATCATTACGGAGGAGTCCTATGCGATGAACTTCACCAACGAGGGCGGCGTGGACGGCACGGTGCGTTTCCTGAAGAACATCACCGGCATGTGGCTGCTCGAACAGTGCCGCGCGGTGTGGAGCCGCCAGGGCAGGGAGTATAGCTATGAAGAGATCGTGCGCATGACCGAGGGCGCTGCCCCGTCGCCGGGGGTCATCGACCCCGATGCCGCGGAGTTCGCCGCGCCGACCGACATGCCGCAGGCGATCCGCGCGTGGTGCGCGGCACACGGCGTCCCCGTCCCGGCGGACGATGCGGCGCTGATGCGGCTGATATTCGACTCGCTGGCCGCGAAATACGCCGAGGTGCTCGGTAAATTGCGGCGGCTGGCGCCGTTCGAAATCGAATGCCTGCACGTCATCGGCGGCGGTGCACAGAACGACCTGCTGAACCGGATGACGGCCGACGCTGTCGGCATCCCCGTCGTGGCGGGCCCTGCCGAAGCCACGGCGCTGGGCAACATCATGGTGCAGGCGCGTGCCGCGGGCGTGGTCTCTTCGCTCGCCGAAATGCGGCGCTACATCGGCCGCTCGATCGAAACGAAAACATATCAACCGAAAAAATAAAACTGTCATTCTTATGAAAACGGAACTTATCGAAAAGGCATACGCCATCGCGCGGGAACGCTATGCGGGGATCGGCGTAGACACCGAACAGGCGCTCGCGGCGCTTCAGAACATCTCGCTCTCGCTCCACTGCTGGCAGGCGGACGACGTGACGGGCTTCGAAAACCGGGGCGGCGACCTCACGGGCGGCATCCAGGCCACGGGCAACTACCCGGGCAAAGCCCGCAACGTCGGGGAGCTGCGTGCCGACATCCTCAAGGCCAAGTCGTTCATCCCCGGTACGCACCGCCTGAACCTGCATGAGATCTACGGCGAGTTCGGCGGCGAGACGGTCGACCGCGACCAGGTGGAGCCCCGGCATTTCCAGGGCTGGATCGAGTGGGCGAAAGAGCACGGCATGAAGCTCGACTTCAACTCGACGTCGTTCTCGCACCCCAAGAGCGGCGATCTCTCGCTGGCCAATCCCGACCCCGGAATCCGGGACTTCTGGGTGGAACACACCAAGCGCTGCCGCGCCATTGCCGAAGAGATGGGCAAGGCGCAGGGCGACCCCTCGATCATGAACCTCTGGGTGCACGACGGCTCGAAAGACCTTACGGTGAACCGCATGCTCTACCGCGAGCTGCTGCGCGACTCGCTCGACCGCATCTTCGAGACCGAATACGACCACATGAAGGACTGCATCGAGTCGAAGGTGTTCGGCATCGGGCTGGAGAGCTATACCGTCGGGAGCAACGACTTCTACATCGGCTACGGAGCCAGCCGCGGCAAGATCGTGACCCTCGACACGGGGCATTTCCACCCCACGGAGATCGTGGCCGACAAGCTCTCGTCGCTGCTGCTGTTCATCCCCGAGGTGATGCTGCACGTGTCGCGCCCGGTGCGCTGGGATTCCGACCACGTGACGATCATGAACGACGATACGCTGGAACTGTGCAAGGAGATCGTACGCTGCGATGCGCTCGACCGCGTTCATATCGGGCTGGATTATTTCGATGCCTCGATCAACCGCATCGGCGCCTATGTCATCGGTTCGCGCGCCACGCAGAAGTGCCTGATGCAGGCGTTGCTCGAACCGCTCGCGCAGCTTCGCCGGTACGAGGCTGGCGGGCAGGGCTTCGAGCGCCTGGCGCTGCTCGAAGAGTCGAAGTCGCTGCCCTGGAACGCCGTATGGGACATGTTCTGCCTGCGCAACGACGTGCCCGTGGGCGAGGAGTTCATCGCCGGGATCCAGCAGTACGAAAGGGAAGTAACCTCCAAACGCTAAGGCCATGTACCGCATCGTACTGAACGAGACGTCGTACTACGGCGCAGGGTGCCGCTCGGTGATCGCCGACGAGATTCGCAAGCGGGGCTTTAAAAAGGTGCTGCTCATAACGGACAAAGACCTCATCCGGTTCGGCGTGGCCGCGAAGATCGAGGAGGTGCTCCGCGGGGCGGACATTCCCTATGAGATTTACAGCCAAATCAAGGCCAACCCCACGATCCGCAACGTGCAGCAGGGCGTCGAGGCGTTCAAGGCTTCGGGCGCCGACTGCATGGTGGCGCTGGGCGGCGGTTCGTCGATCGACACGGCCAAGGCCGTGGGCATCATCGTCAACAACCCCGAGTTCGCCGACGTGCGCTCGTTGGAGGGTGTGGCCGACACCAAGCACCGCGCCGTGCCGACCTTCGCCGTGCCGACGACCGCGGGGACGGCGGCCGAGGTGACGATCAACTATGTCATCACCGACGAGGAGAACCGCAAGAAGATGGTCTGCGTCGATCCCAACGACATCCCGATGTGCGCGGTGATCGACTGCGAACTGATGATGTCGATGCCCCGGGGGCTGACGGCCGCTACGGGCATGGACGCCCTGACGCACGCCATCGAAGGGTATATCACGCCCGGGGCGTGGACGATGAGCGACATGTTCGAGCTGAAGGCCATCGAGCTGGTCGCCGCGCACTTGCGGAATGCCGTCGAGGACGGCAGCGACCCCGTCGCCCGCAACGGCATGGCCGAGGCGCAGTACATCGCGGGCATGGGTTTCTCGAACGTCGGGCTGGGCATCGTGCACTCGATGGCGCACCCCCTGGGGGCGTTCTACGACACGCCGCACGGCGTGGCGAACGCACTGCTGCTGCCCTATGTGATGGAATACAATGCCGAGTCGCCCTCGCGCGCCAAATTCCTCGACATCGCGCGGGCGATGGGCGTCGATACCGCGGGCATGAGCGTCGACGAGGGCGTGGCCGCGGCTGTCAGGGCCGTGCGCGACCTGTCGTTGAGTATCCGCATCCCGCAGCGCCTGCATGAGATCGGCGTGAGGGAGGAGGACATCCCCGCGCTGGCCGTGGCGGCGTTCAACGACGTCTGCACGGGCGGCAACCCGCGTCCGACCTCGGTCGGGGATATCGAAAAACTATACCGTACCGCATTCTAAAACAAAGGCCATGAATACGCTTCTCGGACTTCTGATCATCGCCGTCGGCAGCTTTTGCCAGTCGAGCTCCTATGTACCCATCAAAAAGGTGAAGGAGTGGTCGTGGGAGAGCTTCTGGCTGGTACAGGGCATCTTCGCATGGCTGGTGTTCCCGCTGCTGGGGGCACTGCTGGCGGTTCCCGCGGGCAGCTCGCTCGGGGAAATCCTCTCGACCGACCCCTCCGCCGCCTTCAAGGCCGCCGGCTACGGCGTGCTGTGGGGCGTGGGCGGCCTGACGTTCGGGCTGTCGATGCGCTACCTCGGGGTGGCGCTCGGGCAGTCGATCGCCCTGGGCACCTGCGCCGGGTTCGGCACCCTCTTCCCCGCCATCTTCGCGGGCGAAAACCTCTTTGCGGGCAAAGGGCTGATCCTGCTGCTGGGCGTCTCGATTACGCTGGCGGGCATCGCCGTGATCGGCTATGCCGGTTCGCTGCGGGCGAAGAATATGACCGAGGAGGAGAAGAAGGCGGCGATCAAGGATTTCGCGCTGACCAAGGGCCTTGCCGTGGCGCTGCTGGCCGGCGTGATGAGCGCCTGCTTCAACCTCGGGCTGGAGGCCGGGCGGCCGTTGCAGGTCGAGGGCGGCAGCGCCCTGTTCCGCACGCTGCCCGCCACGCTGATGGTGACGCTCGGGGGCTTCGTGACCAATGCCGCCTACTGCCTGTGGCAGAATGCGCGCAACCGCACGTTCGGCGACTACGGCAAGGGGTCGCTCTATGCCAACAACCTGCTGTTCTGCGCGTTGGCCGGGGCGCTGTGGTACTCGCAGTTCTTCGGCTTCGGTATCGGGCAGACCTTCTTCGAGCCCGGGTCGGTCGTGGCGGCATTCGCTTGGTGCATCCTCATGGCGCTCAACGTCACCTTCTCCAACGTGTGGGGCATTATCCTCCGGGAGTGGCGCGGCGTGTCGGCCAAGACCGTGGGCGTATTGGTCTGCGGCCTGGCGATCCTGATTTTCTCACTTGTATTTCCTAATTTGTTCTGACGATGAAATCCATACTCGAAAACCGCCCGGCGCTGGCCGCCGAGGTGGACAAAGTGGCCGAAACGGCCGGCTACCTCTGGCAGAAGGGGTGGGCCGAACGCAACGGCGGCAACATCACGGTAAACATCACGGAGCACGTCGACGACGCGATCCGCGCGATGGAGCCGGTCAGCGGGCGTTTCCCGATCGGCACCATGCTGCCCCGCCTCAAGGGGTGCTATTTCTTCTGCAAGGGTACCAACAAACGTATGCGCGACCTGGCGCGCCGCCCGATGGAGAACGGCTCGGTAATCCGCATCCTCGACGACTGCGCGTCGTACGAGATCATCGCCGACAAGGCGGTGAAACCCACCTCGGAGCTGGCCTCGCATCTGGCGATGCACAACCAGATGATCGCCTTGGGCAACGGCTACAAGGCGGCGCTGCACACCCATCCCATCGACCTGGTCGCCATGACGCACAACCCTGCATTCCTCGAAAAGGACGTCTTGACCAACCTCCTGTGGAGCATGATTCCCGAGACGCGGGCCTTCTGCCCCAAGGGGCTGGGAATCGTCCCCTATAAGATGCCCTCGTCGGTCGAACTGGCCGAGGCCACCATCGCGCAGCTGCGCGAGTACGACGTGGTGATGTGGGAGAAACACGGCGTATGTGCCGTAGGGCCCGACATCTTCGAGGCGTTCGACCAGGTCGACGTGCTCTCGAAATCGGCGCAGATCTACCTCACGGCCCGTTCGATGGGCTTCGAGCCCACCGGGACGACGCAGGAGCAGATGGACGAATTGAAACGGGCGTTCAACCTGTAAGGCGGTTTGTGCCTCGCTGTCCGGGATACTTCCGGAATCCCGGATGCGCCGTTGCGTGCGGATGGCCGCAGGGGACTCGTATGTGATTGTTAACTGTCGATTTATGCGTGACATGAAGGGACGTATATTTTATGCCGTATTATCGGCCGGCCTCATGGCCTTCCTCGGGGTGGCATGCTGCCGCGATGTCGTTCGGGTAGTGAATCCGAGGTGCGAAATGCAGGTGAATCCCGTAGGGCTTTCGGCTGCCGCTCCGCACCTGAGTTGGGAACTCGTTTCCGGCGAGAGGGGCGTGGAACAGCGATTTTACCGCATTCTGGTGGCCTCGTCCGAAGAGAACTTGGACGCAAACCGGGGGGATAAATGGGATTCGGGCTGGGTGAGGTCGGACGAGTCGGTATATATCCCGTACGGCGGGGCGCCGCTCCGAAGCCGGGAGACCTGCTTCTGGAAGGTTCGGGTAAAGACCGGCAAAGGGTGCTCGGCCTGGTCGCAGCCTGCGGCGTGGACGATGGGATTTATGGATGCTTCGGCCTGGGAAGCCCGGTGGATCGGCCTCGACAGGTGTTTCGAAGGGGAGCGCACGGAGGGGCATACCCGCCTGGCGGCGCGTTATTTCCGAAAGGAATTCGACGCACCGGGCGAAGTGCGCCGGGCGGTGCTGTACATCTCGGGACTGGGGCTTTACGAAGCGTATATCAACGGGAAGCGTATCGGCACGCAGGTGCTGGCACAGGCGCCTACCGATTACGACAAGTCGGTGTTTTACAACGTGTTCGATGTTACAGAAACCATCTGTCCGGGCGAAAACGCGCTCGGTGTGGTGCTGGGGAACGGGCGTTATGTCTCCCCGCGCAATCCGGGGATGCGCCATTTCGGATTTCCGAAGATGCTTTTGCAGCTGGAGCTGGAATATGCCGACGGCACGTGCCGCAAGGTCGTCAGCGACGATTCGTGGCGTGCGACGGCCGCAGGGCCGATCCGCGCGAACAACGAATTCGACGGTGAAGAGTACGATGCCCGCATGGAGATGCCGGGGTGGAACGAACCCGGCTATGCGGACGAGGCGTGGCTGCAAGCCGAAACGGTGGCTGCCCCCGGCGGAAAACTCACCGTGCAGACCAACCCGATGATTGAAATTATGGATACCGTGCGCCCCGTTGCTATCGCCCGGATCGCTCCCGGCGTCCATATCCTGGACATGGGGCAGAACATGGTCGGCTGGCTGTCGATGCGCGTGCAGGGAAAACGCGGACAAACCGTGCGGCTCCGTTTTGCCGAGACGCTCAAACCCGACGGGTCGTTATATATGGACAACCTCCGGGAAGCGGAGGTTACCGACACCTATACGATTGCGGACGAACGGGAGCATCTGTGGGAACCCGCTTTCACCTACCACGGGTTCCGCTATGTCGAAATCACCGGGTATCCCGGAACGCCGTCGCTTTCGGATTTCGAAGGCCGGGTGGTTTACGACAGGATGGCTACGACCGGCAGTTTTACGACCTCGGATACGACGATCAACCGGGTCTACCGGAACGCTTACCGGGGTATTCGCTCGAATTACCGCGGCATGCCGACCGATTGCCCCCAGCGTGACGAGCGCCAGGGCTGGCTGGGCGACCGGACGGCAGGAGCGCTCGGTGAAAGTTATATCTTCGACAATGGCCTGCTCTATGCCAAGTGGCTGCAGGACATCGAGGATACGCAACGCGGGGACGGTGCGCTCTCGGACGTCGCGCCCAATTACTGGCCGGTCTACAACGACGACGTCACGTGGCCCAGTGCCTATATCGTCATTGCGCAGATGCTCTACGAACGGTTCGGGAACCTGCAGCCCATCGTAAAACATTACGACTCGATGAAAAAATGGCTCGATCATGTGCGCGATAATTACATGGTCGACTATATCGTGACGCGCGACTATTACGGGGACTGGTGCATGCCGCCCGAGTTGCCGGAGTTGATCCATTCGCAGGATCCGGCGCGGAAGACCAATGGCGCACTGTTGAGCACCTCCACCTATTATTATCTCATAGGAATTATGGCCCGATTCGCCGGGCTTACCGGAAACACCGACGACATTGCCTATTTCGAGGGGCAGGCCATCGCTATCCGGGAGGCTTACAACCGGAAGTTCTTTAACCCGGCGACCGGGAGTTACAGCAATAATACGGTCACGGCGAACCTGCTTTCGCTGGTTTACGGCCTGGTACCCAAAGGGTACGAGGAGATGGTGTTCCGGCATATCGTCGACAAAACGATGGTCGATTTCGACGGCCATGTGAGCACGGGACTGGTGGGAATCCGCCACCTGATGCAGGGGCTGACCCGCCACGGGCGTGCCGACATCGCCCTGCGGCTGGCGACCAACCGCGACTACCCGAGCTGGGGCTATATGGTCGAGAAGGGAGCGACTACGATCTGGGAGCTGTGGAACGGTGACACGGCCGACCCCGCGATGAATTCGGGCAACCACGTCATGTTGCTGGGCGACCTGATTGCCTGGTGTTACGAAGACCTGGCGGGCATCCGCAATGCCGACGGGGCAGTGGCTTTCCGCCGGATCGTCCTGAAACCCTCCCCGGTCGAGGGGCTCGACTTCGTCGACGCTTCGTATCGTTCGGTGCGCGGCGTTATCGGGAGCAGTTGGGCGAAGACGGCGGACGCCTTCACGTGGAAGGTGGTGATTCCGGCCAATGCCTCGGCTGTCGTGTATGTCCCGACCTGCGACCCGTCGTCGGTGCGGGAGGGTGACCGCCCTGCCCGGTCGGCCGAAGGGGTGAAATTTCTCCGGTCGGAGCCCGGCTATGCGGTTTTCGAAGTCGGTTCCGGGGCGTACTGTTTCAATGTCGCCCGGGGACAATGAATTTGTAATAACATTACTTCTCATTTATGAAAAGAACACTCTTGCTGCTTTGTTTTGCGGCTGCCGCGATCGGTGCGCAGGCCGCGGCACCGTGTACGCCCGTGGGGCTGCGGTGCGAACATCTGGAGGCGCCGCTGGGCATCGACGCCCCGGCGCCGCGACTGGGCTGGCGTCTGGATGACAGCCGTTCCGGGGCGCTCCAGCGGGCTTACAGGGTCGTTGTGGGGCGGGATTCCGCCGCCGTGGCCGCCGGACGCGGCGACGTGTGGGATTCGGGGCGCACGGATTCGGACGGGATGCTCGTCCGTTACGCCGGGCTGCAGCTCGATCCCTTCACCCGTTATTACTGGGCCGTGACGGTCTGGGACAAGGACTACGCGCGCTCCTCGTCCGGGGTCGCGGCGTTCGAGACCGGCATGATGGGGGTCGGGAACTGGCAGGGATGCTGGATCAGCGACCACCACGACATAAACCATAAGCCAGCGCCCTATTTCCGCAAGGAGTTCTCCGTGGGCAAACGCGTGAAATCGGCCCGCGCCTATGTCGCGGCGGCCGGGTTGTACGAACTCCATATCAACGGGCGGAAGGTCGGCGACCACCGCCTCGACCCGATGTATACGCGCTTCGACCGCCGGAACCTCTACGTCACCTACGACGTGACGCGGCAGTTGCAGGACGGGGCCAATGCCGTGGGCATCCTGTTGGGCAACGGCTGGTACAACCACCAGTCGGGCGCCGTGTGGAACTTCGAGCGGGCGCCGTGGCGCAACCGCCCGGCGTTCTGCTTCGACCTGCGTATCGAGTATGCGGACGGGACGCACGAGGTCGTGAAGTCCGACCTCGACTGGCGCACCTCGGGCGGGCCGCTGGTGTTCAACAGCATCTATACTTCGGAGCATTACGACGCGCGGCTCGAGCAGCCGGGTTGGAGCGCCCCCGGGTTCGACGACTCGGCATGGGGCGGGGTGATGTACCGCGGTGCGCCGTCGCAAAACGTCACGGCACAGCAGACGGTGCCGATCCGCAACGCCACCCAATACAGGCCGCGCAGCGTGCGCAAGCTCGACGAACGGAGCTACCTCTACGATTTCGGCCAGAACATGGCCGGTGTGACGAAGCTCCGCCTGAGGGGTGAAGCCGGGACGCAGCTGCGGCTCATCCATGCCGAACGCCTGCGCGAAGACGGCCATGCCGACCTGTCGAACATCGACGTCTATTTCCGTCCGACGGACAAGGACGACCTGTTTCAGACCGACGTGGTGACCCTGAGCGGCCGCGACGACGAGTTCATGCCCCGGTTCAACTACAAGGGCTTCCGCTATGTCGAGGTGGTTGCCGACCGGCCGGTAGAGCTGTCTGCGGAGAACCTGACGGCCTATGCCATGCACAGCGACGTGACTCCCGTGGGGCATATCGAGACGTCGAACGACCTGGTGGACAAACTTTGGGACGCCACCAACAAGGCCTACCTCTCGAACCTGATGGGTTACCCGACCGACTGCCCCCAGCGCGAGAAGAACGGCTGGACGGGCGACGGCCACCTGGCCATCGAAACGGCGCTGTACAACTACGACGGCATTACGGTCTACGAGAAGTGGCTCGCCGACCACCGCGACGAACAGCAGCCCAACGGCGTGCTGCCCGACATCATCCCCACCGGCGGCTGGGGCTACGGCACGGCCAACGGGCTGGACTGGACGAGTACCATCGCCATCATCCCGTGGAACCTCTACCTCTTCTACGGGGACACGAAGCCGCTGGAAGATTGCTACGAGAATATCAAACGCTATGTCGATTACGTCGACCGCCGCAGCCCGGGGCACCTCTCCTCGTGGGGACGCGGCGACTGGGTGCCCGTCCGCTCGCAGTCGTCGCTGGAGCTGACCTCGTCGGTCTATTTCTACGTCGATGCCACGATCCTCGCCCGTGCCGCCGCCCTGTTCGGCCGGGAGGCCGACCGGAAGCACTACGAGGCACTGGCCGGCAAAATCCGCGGGGCCATCAACGACAAATACCTCGACCGTGCGGCGGGCATCTATGCCAGCGGAACGCAGACCGAGCTGAGCGTTCCGCTGATGTGGGGCGTCGTGCCCGAGGAGATGGTCGCCAAGGTCGCCGGCAACCTCGCCCGCAAGGTCGCCGAAGCCGGGTTCCACCTCGACGTCGGGGTGCTGGGCGCCAAGGCCATCCTCAATGCGCTGAGCGAGAACGGCCATGCCGAAACGGCCTACAAGGTCGCGGTGCAGGACACCTATCCTTCGTGGGGATGGTGGATCGTGAACGGCGCCACCACGCTGCTCGAAAACTGGAACCTCGAAGCCACGCGCGACATCTCGGACAACCACATGATGTTCGGCGAGATCGGCGGGTGGTTCTTCAAGGGGCTGGGCGGCATCAAGCCCGACCCCGAAGCGCCGGGCTTCAAACACATCCTGCTGCGCCCGAATTTCGTCGGCCCCGAGGAATTCGAGGCTTCGCACGACGCCCCCTGCGGGCGGATCGTGTCGGCATGGACGCGCCGGGGCAATACGGTGACCTACCGCGTCCGAATCCCGGCCAACAGTACCGCAACGCTCTACCTGCCGGCCAACGTGGACGGCGGGAAGGTGCATCAGCTGGGTGCCGGAAGCCATACGCTGACGCTCAGGGTGGCCAAATGACCCTTCCGCCTCGGGGCGGACGGCTGCTGCCGCGGGCCGCATTCCCGTGCGGGACGGCTGCCTGCACAGGACGATTTTTACCCATAACCTGAAATATTCCTGCGATGAACAAACTATCGAAACTGATTCTGATGCTGCCGCTGGCCCTCGCTCCGCTGGCGGGGCAGGCCGCCCCGAAGGGCGGCTCCCATGCCGCCCTGGCCGCGGGGTTCGTGGCGCCGCCCGACTCTGTCCAGACCTCGGTTTACTGGTACTGGCTTTCGGGCAATGTCTCGAAGGAGGGCGTGGTGAAAGACCTCGAAGCGATGAAACGGGCGGGGATCAACCGTGCCTTCATCGGCAATATCGGCCTCGGGGAGCTGGCGACGCCCTATGTCCCCGTGAAACTTTTTACGGACGAATGGTGGGAAGTGACCCATGCGGCGCTCAAACGCGCCTCGGAGCTGGGTATCGAGATCGGCATGTTCAACAGCCCCGGCTGGAGCCAGGCCGGAGGGCCGTGGATCGAACCCGGGCAGGCCATGCGTTACCTGGCTTCGGTCAAGGCGCATGTCCGGGGCGGCGGAAAGGTCGAGGTGGAGCTGCCGCGCCCGTCGGCCGATTTCCAGGACGTGCGGGTGGTCGCCTATCCCGCTCCCGCCGTGGGGCGTGCGGCGCTGACGGCGGCCGATACGCGTGTGACGGCTGCCGGCACGGCTGCCGGGGTGCAATGCCTCATAGACGGCGATCCGGCGACGGAGCTCCTCTTCGACGGCAGCCCCGAAGCCGTCATCGACTTGGTGACGGACGCCGACCTGGATCTGCGCAACATCACGGTGTGGCCCGCCCGCCGTCCGATACGTGCTCAGGCCGAATTGCAGGTGAAGGGGGCGGACGGCTACCGGACGGTCGCATCGTTCGGAATCGACCGCTCGAACCCCAATATCGAGGTCGGTTTCGACCCTTACGCCCCGGTTTCGGTCAGCGTGGCGAAGACCACGGGGCGCGAGTTCCGGCTCATAGTCCGCGGCGCGGGGAAGGATACGGGTTTGGGGGAGGTGCTTCTCTCGTCGCTGCCCCGTGTGGAGCGTTATGCGGAGAAGACCTTTGCCAAGATGTTCCAGTCGCCGCTGCCCTACTGGGAGGAGTACCAGTGGCGCGACCAGCCCGTGCTGGACGCGGAGTCGCTGGCGGTCGACCCCGCGGAGGTGGTCGACATAACGGAATGTCTCGACGGCGACCGCCTGGTGTGGGAAGCCCCTGCCGGGGAGTGGGTCGTCATGCGTACCGGGATGCGTCCGACCGGCATCCAGAATTCGCCCGCGGCGCCCGAAGGCACCGGGCTCGAAGTGGACAAGATGACCCCGGCCTACCTGCAGCACCATTTCGACGCCTTTATCGGTGAGATACTCCGCCGCATCCCGGCCGAAGACCGCAGGACGTTCCGCGTGGTGGTGGCCGACAGCTACGAGAAGGGCGGGCAGAACTTTACGGATACCTTCCTGACCGACTTCAGGGAGCGTTACGGCTACGATGCCCTGCCGTTCCTGCCCGTTTACGACGGCGTGGTGGTCGGCAGCCAGGATATCTCCGACCGGTTTCTGTGGGACATGCGGCGCCTGGCGGCCGACAAGCTGGCCTATGCGCATATCGGGGGGCTGCGCGAAATCGCGCACAAATACGGGCTGACGTTGTGGCTGGAGAACTACGGCCACTGGGGTTACCCCGGCGAGTTCCTGCAGTACGGCGGCCAGTCGGACGAGGTCGGGGGCGAATTCTGGGGCGAAGGGTCGCTGGGCGACATCGAGAACCGTGCCGCCTCGTCGTGCGCCCACATCTACGGCAAGCGGAAAGTGTCGGCCGAGTCGTACACCTCGGCCGGGAACGATTTCGGGCGTTATCCGGCGATGGTGAAGCCGCGCGGCGACAGGTTCTTCTCCGAGGGGATCAACAACACGCTGCTGCACGTCTACATTTCGCAGCCGGGCGACGAACTGCCCGGCATGAATGCCTGGTTCGGGACGGAATTCAACCGCAACAACACGTGGTTCTCGCATATCGACCTCTTTACGGACTACCTCAAGCGTGTCAACTACATGTTGCAGCAGGGGCTCAACGTCGCCGACGTAGCCTATTTCATCGGCGAGGACGCCCCGAAGATGACGGGCATCACCGACCCGGCGCTGCCCCGAGGCTACCAGTACGATTATATCAACGGCGAGGTGCTGCTGGAACGCGCCACCGTGAAGGACGGCCTGTGGACGCTTCCACACGGGACGCAGTACCGGATACTGGTGCTTCCCAAGCTTGAGACGATGCGCCCCGAGCTGCTTGCCCGGTTGCAGGCGCTCGTCGGCGAGGGCGGTGTGCTGCTGGGGCCTGCGCCGCAGCGTTCGCCGAGCCTCGAGGGTTATCCCGATGCCGACCTGCGGGTACGCCGCATGGCGGCCGAGCTCTGGGGCGGGGTCGACGGCAAGGCCGTGAAGGCCGCCCGCTACGGCAAGGGCGCCGTGCTGGACGGCATGACCATGGAGGAAGCGCTGGCCTATGTGCACTGCCTGCCCGACTGCGAGGTCGGGGACGATGTCCCCGTGCTCTTCGGGCACCGCGATGCGGGCGACGAGCAGATTTATTTCCTGACCAACCAGTCGGACGCGCGCATCGCTTTCCCCTGCACGCTGCGTGTGACCGGCTCTGTGCCCGAGGCATGGGACGCCGTGACGGGTGCGGTACGTCCGCTGCCGCAGTTCGAGGACGACGGCCATAGGACGACACTGCCGATGGTGCTGGAACCCAACCAGAGCCTATTCGTCGTGTTCCGCGCCGGTAAGGCGGGGACTGCGCACAGGGACGGGACGATGAATTTCCCGGCCCCGGTGCGGGTCAAGGCGCTGGACGGGCCGTGGACGCTGACCTTCCAGGAGGGCCGCCGCGGCCCCGCGGAGCCTGTCGTGGCGAACGAACTGAAAGACCTGCGGCTCTCCGACGACGAGTCTGTCCGCTATTTCTCGGGGCAGGTGAGCTACGAGACTACGTTCAAGCTGGATAAAAGGGAGAAGGCCGGACAGCTGTGCCTCAATACGGGTGAGGTCGGCGTGATGGCCAAGGTCTATGTCAACGGCAAGTACGCCGGGGGCGTGTGGACGGCGCCGTACAGGGTCGACGTCACGGACTTCGTGCGCAAAGGGAAGAATACCCTCGTCATCGACGTGGTCAATACGTGGGTGAACCGCCTGATCGGCGACAGCAGGCTCCCCGAGGATCAGCGCGGGACATGGACGCTGAACAATCCGTGGCGTCCCGATTCGCAGTTACAGCCTTCGGGGCTGTTCAACCCGGTGGTAATCGAACGGATGATTGCACGATGAGACAGATAGCATTGCTTGCCCTGCTGCTGGCCTTTGCGGCGGCCGTGTACGGGCAGGAGAACATACTGGAGAAGGGGCTGGAAGGCCGGAGCGCCGCGGATGTGATTTCACGCAGGTACGTGACCCCGCTGCGGCTGGTCGCACTGCCCGGCGAGCTGACGGCGGGGGTGGAAAATCCCGAAGCGCTGCTCCGGAATTTCGACGGGCAGTTGACGACCGGGACGCCCGATGTCTGCCGCCTCTCGACCCGCGACGGGCGCTCGGCTTCCGTGCTGCTCGATTTCGGCAAGGAGTTGTGCGGCGGGATCGCGCTCTCGGCGGCGATACGCGCCGACCAGCGGGCGCTGAAGGTGCGGATCCGCCTGGGCGAATCGGTGAGCGAGGCGATGAGCGACGTCGGCGGCGACGCCCCGATGGCCAGCGCCACGAACGAGCATTCGCTGCGCGATTTTACGCTCGGCGTGCCGTGGCTGGGCAATGTCGAGGCCGGGAACTCGGGGTTCCGCTTCGTGCGGATCGACCTGGTGGAGCCCGATGCGGAGCTCAATCTGAAAGCCGTGCGGGCGATCCTCCGTTACCGCGACGTCCCTTATCTGGGGTCGTTCCGCTGCGATGATGAACGGCTGAACCGCATCTGGGAGACGGGGGCCTACACCGTCCACCTCAATATGCAGGAGTACCTCTGGGACGGGGTGAAACGCGACCGCCTGGTGTGGCTCGGGGACATGCACCCCGAGGTGATGACCGTCCAGAGCGTGTTCGGCGGCAATGAGGTCGTGCGCCGGAGCCTCGACCACGTGCGCGACAATACGCCGCTGCCCGGGTGGATGAACTGGATCGCGGCCTACTCGATGTGGTGGGTCATTATCCACCGCGACCTGTATATGTACGAGGGCGATTTGAACTATCTCCGTGAACAGCAGGAATATATGTGCGGCCTGCTGCGGGTGCTGGCGTCGCAGATGGACGGCGACCGCGAGAACCTGCAGGGCGGCCAGCGCCTGCTGGACTGGCCCACATCCCAGATGCCCGACGTGATCCATGCCGGGTATCAGGCCCTGATGGTGATGGCCATGGAGGCCGGCGCCGAAATCGGCGGCTGGCTCGGCGACAGGCAGATGCAGTCGGAGTGCCGTGGGGCGCTGCGGCGGTTGCGGCGGCACGTGCCCGACCACCTGCGGAACAAGCAGGCGGCGGCGATGCTCGTGCTGGCCGGGCTGGCTGACCCCGGCAAGGTGTGCCGGACGGTGATCGCCCGGGGCGGGGCGGAAGGTTTCTCGACCTTCTACGGATATTACATGCTCGAGGCGCTGGCCGAAGGCGGCCTTTACGACGAGGCCTTGCAGATCATCTCCGATTATTGGGGTGCGATGCTCGACCTGGGGGCCACGACTTTCTGGGAAGACCTCAATTACGCGCATGCGGCCGGTGCGGCGCGTATCGACGAGCCGGTTCCGGCCGGGAAATTCGACATCCATGCCGAGTCGGGCGCCTATTGCTACAAGGGGTTGCGCCACAGCCTTTGCCACGGCTGGGCATCGGGCCCCACTCCCTGGCTTTCGCGGCACGTGCTGGGCATCGTGCCGCTCGAACCGGGCTGCAAGTCCGTGGCGGTGCGCCCCCACCTGGGACACCTGAAGTGGGCCGAGGGGACGTTCCCGACCCCGTGGGGCGTTATCCGGGTGCGCCACGAGCGCGGTGCCGACGGGAAGGTCTCGACGAGCGTGTCGGCACCCGATGGGGTGCGGGTCGTGCGCTGACCCCGGAAAAAATCGTATTACTGTTAACAACCGATGGATATGACAAAGAAACTGATTTTGGCGGTGTGGGCGCTGCTGTTCGCCGCAGCTGTCCCTGCACAGCAGAAGGAGGAGTTCAGGTTATGGCCCGAGGCCGGGAAGTATGCCCCGGAGCGGCTCGGTGCCGGATTCGACCGCGACAACGCCCCCTATGTCACGTTGTACCGCCCCGAAGGGAAGAAGCCGGCGCCGGCCGTGGTGGTCTGCCCGGGCGGTGCCTACGGCGGCCTGGCTATCGGCCATGAGGGCTATCAGGTGGCGGAGTGGTTCGCGGCGCGCGGGTTTGCCGCCGTCGTGCTGAAATACACCATGCCCCACGGCAACTACGACCTGCCCCGCCGGGACGTGCAGCAGGCGATCGAGCTGGTGCGTGCGAATGCGGCCGGGTGGGGCGTAGACCCCGCGCGGGTCGGCGTCATCGGCTTTTCGGCCGGGGGACACCTGGCCTCGACGGCTGCGACGCACTTCACCTGCGATGCGAACCGTCCCGATTTCGCCGTCCTGGTCTACCCGGTCATTACGATGGACGAACGTTTTACGCATGCCGGGTCGCGGAGGAACCTGCTGGGCGGAGCACCGGCCGAGGGGCTGGTTGCGGCGTTCAGCAACGAACTGCGCGTGACCAGCGGGACTCCGCCGACGTTCATCGCCTTCAGCGATGACGACGACGGGGTGCCCCCGGTCAACGGCACGTTGTTCTACAATGCGCTCAAAGCCGCCTCGGTGCCGGGCGAGATCCATATTTATCCGACGGGCGGGCACGGCTGGGGCTGGAACGAGACCTTCAAATACAAGGACGAGTTCCGGAACTCGCTCGCGCGCTGGCTCTCCGAGCGGCTGGGCGAGTGACACCGCATCCGTTTCCCCATAAGTGCCGGTAGGCACTAAAATCCCCGTTCGGCAATGCTGCCGAACGGGGATTTTAGTGCGTGGACGCTTCCCGCTTGCGGGACGGGTTTACCGCGCCTTGCCGGCAGCGGGAATCGGGCGGGCTTCGACGCCTTCGCGGGTCATCCTGACCGGGACGATGTGCCCCTCGGCATCGAAATACATGCGGTCGATGCAGGTTTCACGGCTGCTGGCTGCCGTTTCGTCCAGCGGGCGGCGGTGGTAGACGATGTACCATTCGTCCCGCCCCGGAACCTGTATGACGGAGTGGTGCCCGGCACCGCGGGCGATCGCCGGGTCTTGTTCGAGGATCTTGCCGATGCGTTCGAACGGCCCGAAGGGCGAGTCGGCGATGGCGTAGGCGACGCAGTAATCGGGGCCCGTCCAGCCCCCTTCCGACCACATGAAGTAATATTTTCCGCGGTGCCTGAGCATGAACGGCCCCTCGGTGTAATTCGCGGGGGTGACCTCCTTATAGAGGGTGCCGTCGTCGAAGGGCACGATACGCAGCAGATCCGGCGACAGGCGTACCATGTTGCAGTGCCCCCAGCCGCCGTAGTACATGTAGTAGCTGCCGTCGTCGTCGCGGAAGACGAACTGGTCGATGGGCTGGGCCCCGTTGACGATGCTGTCGATGAGCGGCTTGCCCAGCGCATCGCGGAACGGCCCGGCCGGGGAGTCGGCCACGGCTACGCCGATGCCGCCGGTTTCACCCTCGTGGATGTCGTTGCCGGCGAAGAAAAGGTAATACTTGCCGTTGGCATGGACGGCCGCGGGCGCCCACATGGCGCGTTTCACCCACTTCACCTCGTCGTTGGAGACGATCCGGGGATGCTTCTGCCAGTGTACGAGGTCTTTCGACGAGAAGGCGTCCATGAAGGTCTGCTCGTCGTAGTCGGCCGAGTAGGTCGGGTAGATCCAGTAGGTGTCGCCGAAGACCACCCCTTCGGGGTCGGCGTACCAGCCCGGGAAGACGGGGTTGCCGCTCCGGGCGGCTGCCGAGGCCGTATTTTGCGCCGCGGCGCAGTATGCCGCAAGGCATGCGAAAAGGAGAGTTACGTATTTCATAAGTTATTCGATTAGGGTCGATTGCGGGCCGAGGTAAGAGCGTTTCATGCCCCCGAAGTCGAGGACGATCTTTTGCAGGACGATGCCCGGGTCGCCGACGCGGATGCGCAGCGTGTGGCGTCCCGGCTTGTCGATGTGGAGCGTCGATTTGTTGACGGCGCAGTTGCGCAGCACGCTTTCGAACCACACCTGCGAGTATTCGACGTGCGACGAGGAGGGGGTGGCCAATGCCCCGTCGTCGATCTGGACGCTGTACTTGGTGTCGGTGTTCGTGTTCTCGCCGATGCGGAAATCGCGGTCGGCGTGGAGCGGAAAGGTCGGCAGCACGTAGGTGTAGACATCGACCGAACCGGCGTCGAAGGCGTAGAAGTCGTATTCGGCGCACGGGACGTCGCGGCTGCGGAAGATCTGGAGCGGGGCGGTCGGGTCGCCCAGCTGCAGCGCGGGGCCTTCGATGCCGAGGTCTTCGACGGCTGTTATTTTGATTCGGTCGTTTTCACGGACGCGGTGGCAGCCTGCGGCGGGGATCGAGACGCAGCCGTTGTTCTCGACGTAGATGCCGCGGAGCTCGGCCCGCGACGGGGCGGTGGGGTTGAAGAGCGATACGAGCACCTTCTCGGACTGTTCACCCGCGCGGAAGACGATCTGGGCCGGCACCGCGTTCCCCGAGGGGGCTTTCTCCCAGTCGATGCCCACCGTGATGCGCTCTTCGTCGGCGGTTTTTCCGGCGGATTTGCTCAGGACGACCCAGGGTTCGGAGGCATGCGCCGTCCAGGCGAGCGTGCCGCCGCCCCGGTTGTATATCTCGACGGGGTAGGTGCGGCGCAGGTAGTTGTCGAACGCAGGCAGGGCGTGGAAGGCCCGGGCGCCCGTGACGTCCTCGCCTGCGACCTGCAATGCCAGCCGGGGAGTGCCTGCGGCATCGTGCGTTGCCAGGTGCGGCAGGTTGAAATAGGCGCTCACGCCGTCGTAGTTCTGGCGCATGGACATCATGTGGTTCCATTTGCCGCCGAGCAGCGAGTTGTACCCCCGGGTGATGACCTGCAGGCTGTCGTAGCAGCGCTGCACCTCGTCGCGCACGGCATTGGTCGCCGCGCGGCCCTGGCGTGCGTACCAGCGGTTGCGCTGGCCGCCGAGCGTCATGCGGTTCATCAGTTCGGCGCCGCGCAGGGGGTAGTAGACCAGCTGGTAGAAAGCCGGGCGGGCTTCGTCGCCGATCTCGTGCAACAGGGCTTCGGCCCGGGCGCCGAGCTGCCGGTAGGCCTCCAGCCGCCGCGGTGCCTCGTCGTAGTTGGTGAACGAGAAATCGGTGTCGGTAAGCTGCTCGCAGTTGTGGTCGAAGCGGTTCCAGTGGTAGCCCCAGCCCATGTATTCGGGTTTGCGGGGGAAGGCCAGCCGCAGGTGTTCGCGGGTCATCGCCTCGAGGCGGTCGTAGTACGCTTCGCCGAAGATGCCGGCCAGCCAGCGTGCCGGGTAGGTCACGACGTTGTCGGCCGTGAAGCGGCCGATGTCCCAGGCCATGTCGAGGAAGAGCGAAACCTGCATCTCCGAGCCTTTCAGGTCGCCGCAGTTCACCAGCCACAGCCGGTCGGCCGTGGTGTCATAGGCCTTGCGCAGCTCTTCGTACATCAGCGACGGGGGCGTCGTGCTGAACCAGAGGTAGCTGTGCGGTACGCCCAGGTAGGAGACATGGTAGTAGACCCCGGAGCGCCCCGTGCGCCGCTGCTCGCGCACGCCGCTCAGACGTTTCATGTAGCCGTAGTTGTCGTCCGGCCAGACGATCGTGATGTCGTCGGGCAGTTCCAGCCCGTTGGAATAGATCTCCAGTACCTCCTTGTAGGGTGTGAACGCCTGCGGGACGGTCTCGACCGGTCGGTCGATGTTCTCGGCGAGGATTCGCCGCTGGTCGAGCAGCGCCTGCTGGAGCATCCGCACCTTTTCGTGCATGGGCAGCGTGGTCGACATGGCGCCGTCGTGCAGGCCGCGCAGCGCCAGCGTATAGACGTTCTCGTAGGGGCTGTTCTCGCGCACGCGCTGCGTGAGCACGCGGTTGATACCCTCCTTGTTCTTGTCGTAGTTCCAGGGCCCCATCGTCTTGGTATCCCATTCGCTGGCGGTGTTCAGCAGCAGCGGTTCGCAGTGGGTCGATCCCATCACGATGGCGAACGTGTCGGCTACGAGCTTGTTTTCGGGGATTTGGTTGAACGAGGTGGAAACGGGGTGCATGGCCGGGGCGAGGTAGTTGGCCTTGAGGCGCAGCAGCAGTTCGCAGACCTTGGCGTAGGTTCTGGGGCCGATGTTGCCGCGCTCGGGCTCGAAGGTCTGCGAGGCCCAGGGCGTCAGACCCCAGTCCTCGTCGTTGAGGAAGATGCCGCGGTAGCGCACCGACGGCGTCTGGGAGTAGGTCGGCGGGGCGTCGACATGGAGCGCCGCATGTTTTTTCACCGGGACGTCGGCCCACCAGTACCAGGGGGATACGCCGATTAGCTCCGAGAGCGTGAAGAGCCCGTAGGCCGCGCCGCGGCGGTCGCTGCCCGCGATGACGAGGGCTTTGCGGATGCCCGGCAGGGGATTGGCGACGGTCTGGATCAGGTAACGCTCCCAGGCGCCTTCGAGTGGGGCGGTGTCGATCTTCCCCGCTTCGGCCAGCCTGCGGATGAGGGCGCTGCCTCCGACCGTCCCGACGATCACCGCCGGGCCTGTTTCCCCGGCCGCGGAGGTCACCCGCGGGTATCGGCC
>OGXJ01001139.1_pt1 | contig 20344 bp, 18 predicted proteins | sample 1576231 | NCBI WGS metagenome assembly OGXJ01 (sample SAMEA3541539, study PRJEB24748) | human gut metagenome | biome: human gut; feature: human-associated habitat; material: faeces | place: China | collected 2012
GCTGATCGAAGAGTCAGTCAATCGTGTCCAGCAGGGTTCGAAACTGGTGAATAACGCCGCCGCGACCATGACCGATATTGTCAGTTCGGTGACCCGCGTGAACGACATTATGGGAGAAATTGCTTCGGCGTCTGAAGAACAACGGCGGGGGATTGAGCAGGTTGCACAGGCTGTCAGCCAGATGGATCAGGTGACTCAGCAGAACGCCTCGCTGGTAGAAGAAGCGGCGGTGGCAACGGAACAACTGGCGAATCAGGCCGACCATCTTTCGTCGCGTGTGGCGGTATTTACCCTTGAAGAACATGAAGTAGCACGACATGAGTCGGCGCAGTTACAAATTGCGCCAGTGGTATCCTGAAGTGATTGAGAAGGCGCTATGACTTCATCTCTACCCTGTGGGCAAACGTCTTTATTGTTACAGATGACCGAGCGCCTGGCGCTTTCCGACGCGCATTTTCGGCGGATAAGTCAATTGATCTATCAACGAGCCGGGATCGTTCTGGCTGACCATAAACGCGACATGGTTTACAACCGACTGGTTCGTCGTTTGCGTTCGCTGGGACTGACGGATTTCGGTCATTATCTGAACTTGCTGGAATCTAATCAGCACAGCGGTGAGTGGCAGGCGTTTATCAATTCGCTGACCACGAATCTGACGGCATTTTTCCGTGAGGCACACCATTTCCCTCTGCTCGCGGATCACGCACGTCGCCGTTCTGGCGAGTATCGCGTATGGAGCGCGGCGGCTTCGACCGGCGAAGAGCCGTACAGCATTGCGATGACGCTGGCTGACACATTGGGCACCGCGCCCGGACGCTGGAAAGTGTTTGCCAGTGATATCGACACCGAAGTGCTGGAAAAAGCCAGAAGCGGTATTTATCGCCATGAAGAGTTGAAAAACCTGACGCCGCAGCAACTGCAACGGTATTTCATGCGAGGGACGGGACCGCATGAAGGGCTGGTACGCGTGCGTCAGGAGCTGGCGAACTATGTTGATTTTGCCCCGCTGAATCTACTGGCGAAACAGTACACCGTGCCGGGGCCGTTTGATGCGATCTTCTGTCGTAACGTCATGATCTACTTCGATCAAAATACCCAGCAGGAGATTTTGCGCCGCTTTGTTCCGCTCCTTAAACCCGACGGATTGCTGTTTGCGGGTCACTCTGAAAACTTTAGCCACCTTGAGCGCCGCTTCACGCTGCGTGGTCAGACGGTGTATGCGCTAAGTAAGGATTAACGATGAGCAAAATCAGGGTGTTATCTGTCGATGATTCGGCACTGATGCGCCAGATCATGACAGAAATCATCAACAGCCATAGCGACATGGAAATGGTGGCGACCGCGCCTGATCCGCTGGTCGCGCGTGACTTGATTAAGAAATTCAATCCCGATGTGCTGACGCTGGATGTTGAAATGCCGCGGATGGACGGACTGGATTTCCTCGAAAAATTAATGCGTTTGCGTCCAATGCCCGTAGTGATGGTTTCTTCCCTGACCGGCAAAGGGTCAGAAGTCACGCTGCGCGCGCTGGAGCTGGGGGCGATAGATTTTGTCACCAAACCGCAACTGGGTATTCGCGAAGGAATGCTGGCGTATAGCGAAATGATTGCTGAAAAGGTGCGTACAGCAGCAAAGGCGAGCCTTGCAGCACATAAGCCATTGTCGGCACCGACAACGCTGAAGGCAGGGCCGTTGTTGAGTTCTGAAAAACTGATTGCGATTGGTGCTTCAACGGGTGGAACTGAGGCAATTCGTCACGTACTGCAACCGTTGCCGCTTTCCAGCCCGGCACTGTTAATTACCCAGCATATGCCGCCTGGTTTCACCCGCTCTTTTGCCGACAGACTTAATAAGCTTTGTCAGATCGGGGTTAAAGAAGCCGAAGATGGAGAACGTGTTTTGCCGGGGCATGCCTATATCGCGCCGGGCGATCGGCATATGGAGCTGGCGCGTAGTGGCGCAAATTACCAAATCAAAATTCATGATGGCCCGGCGGTTAACCGTCATCGGCCTTCGGTAGATGTGTTGTTCCATTCTGTCGCCAAACAGGCGGGGCGTAATGCGGTTGGGGTGATCCTGACCGGTATGGGCAACGACGGCGCGGCGGGAATGTTGGCGATGCGTCAGGCGGGGGCATGGACCCTTGCGCAAAACGAAGCAAGTTGCGTGGTGTTCGGCATGCCGCGCGAGGCCATCAATATGGGTGGTGTTTGCGAAGTGGTCGATCTTAGCCAGGTAAGCCAGCAAATGCTGGCAAAAATTAGTGCCGGACAGGCGATACGTATTTAAATCAGGAGTGTGAAATGGCGGATAAAGAACTTAAATTTTTGGTTGTGGATGACTTTTCCACCATGCGACGCATAGTGCGTAACCTGCTGAAAGAGCTGGGATTCAATAATGTTGAGGAAGCGGAAGATGGCGTCGACGCTCTCAATAAGTTGCAGGCAGGCGGTTATGGATTTGTTATCTCCGACTGGAACATGCCCAACATGGATGGCCTGGAATTGCTGAAAACAATTCGTGCGGATGGCGCGATGTCAGCATTGCCAGTGTTAATGGTGACTGCAGAAGCGAAGAAAGAGAACATCATTGCTGCGGCGCAAGCGGGGGCCAGTGGCTATGTGGTGAAGCCATTTACCGCCGCGACGCTGGAGGAAAAACTCAACAAAATCTTTGAGAAACTGGGCATGTGAGGATGCGACTATGATGCAACCATCAATCAAACCTGCTGACGAGCATTCAGCTGGCGATATCATTGCGCGCATCGGCAGCCTGACGCGTATGCTGCGCGACAGTTTGCGGGAACTGGGGCTGGATCAGGCCATTGCCGAAGCGGCGGAAGCCATCCCCGATGCGCGCGATCGTTTGTACTATGTTGTGCAGATGACCGCCCAGGCTGCGGAGCGGGCGCTGAACAGTGTTGAGGCGTCACAACCGCATCAGGATCAAATGGAGAAATCAGCAAAAGCGTTAACCCAACGTTGGGATGACTGGTTTGCCGATCCGATTGACCTTGCCGACGCCCGTGAACTGGTAACAGACACGCGGCAATTTCTGGCAGATATACCCGCGCATACCAGCTTTACAAACGCGCAACTGCTGGAAATCATGATGGCGCAGGATTTTCAGGATCTCACCGGACAGGTTATTAAGCGGATGATGGATGTCATTCAGGAGATCGAACGCCAGTTGCTGATGGTGCTGTTGGAAAACATCCCGGAACAGGAGTCGCGTCCAAAACGTGAAAACCAGAGTTTGCTTAATGGACCTCAGGTCGATACCAGCAAAGCCGGTGTGGTAGCCAGTCAGGATCAGGTGGACGATTTGTTGGATAGTCTTGGATTTTGATTTGTATTGCCTGATGTGGCGTGACCACGTCATATCAGGCGGTCTGATAAGGCGATGACGCCGCATCCGACAAACGCACACTATGCTTGATGTGTGGCAGCAAAAGCCCTAAATCCCGCCTGTTTTGCCCCTTACTCAAACCATTGAACGCTTTGCGCTCTGGCATCATTTACGCTTAATACTCTTTCCAGGATTGGCGACGTGTCTGACGAGAGCGACGACAAAACAGAAGCCCCCACACCTCACCGACTAGAAAAAGCGCGGGAAGAGGGGCAAATCCCGCGTTCCCGTGAACTGACCTCACTGCTGATTTTGCTGGTGGGCGTTAGTGTTATCTGGTTTGGCGGTGTGTCGCTGGCCCGTCGATTGTCGGGCATGCTCTCCGCTGGGCTGCATTTTGATCACAGTATTATCAATGACCCGAATCTGATCCTCGGGCAGATTATTCTGCTGATCAGAGAAGCCATGCTGGCGCTGCTGCCGCTGATTAGCGGCGTGGTGCTGGTGGCGCTCATTTCTCCGGTCATGCTAGGAGGGCTGGTATTTAGCGGCAAATCCTTGCAGCCGAAGTTTTCCAAACTCAACCCGCTACCGGGCATTAAACGGATGTTCTCGGCTCAGACTGGCGCGGAGTTGCTTAAAGCAATTTTGAAAACCATCCTGGTTGGCAGCGTGACGGGGTTTTTTCTCTGGCATCACTGGCCGCAGATGATGCGCTTAATGGCCGAGTCTCCGATTACCGCCATGGGTAATGCGATGGATTTGGTAGGGCTATGCGCACTGCTGGTGGTGCTTGGTGTCATTCCAATGGTGGGATTTGACGTCTTTTTCCAAATCTTCAGCCACCTGAAAAAGCTGCGAATGTCGCGGCAGGATATTCGTGATGAGTTCAAACAAAGCGAAGGCGACCCCCATGTTAAAGGACGGATCCGTCAGATGCAGCGAGCTGCCGCACGGCGTCGGATGATGGCCGATGTGCCGAAAGCGGATGTCATTGTCAATAACCCGACCCACTATTCGGTAGCGTTGCAGTATGACGAAAACAAAATGAGCGCACCGAAAGTGGTCGCTAAAGGTGCAGGGCTGGTCGCGCTGCGCATTCGTGAAATTGGCGCTGAAAATAACGTCCCGACGCTTGAAGCGCCGCCGCTGGCGCGAGCGCTGTATCGACATGCGGAGATTGGTCAACAAATCCCGGGTCAACTGTACGCCGCGGTGGCGGAAGTGCTGGCCTGGGTCTGGCAACTGAAACGCTGGCGTCTGGCTGGTGGACAGCGCCCTGTACAACCTACTCATCTTCCGGTGCCGGAAGCCCTGGATTTTATTAACGAGAAACCGACCCATGAGTAATCTGGCCGCGATGCTGCGCCTGCCCGCAAACCTGAAATCGACACAATGGCAGATCCTTGCCGGACCGATTTTGATCCTGTTGATCTTGTCGATGATGGTGCTGCCACTGCCCGCATTCATACTCGACCTGTTGTTTACCTTCAATATTGCCTTGTCGATCATGGTGTTGCTGGTGGCGATGTTTACCCAGCGCACGCTTGAGTTTGCTGCATTTCCGACCATTCTGTTGTTTACTACGTTGTTGCGTCTGGCACTTAACGTGGCTTCAACCCGTATCATTTTGATGGAAGGGCATACCGGCGCGGCGGCGGCTGGGAAGGTGGTCGAAGCGTTCGGTCACTTCCTCGTTGGTGGCAATTTCGCTATCGGTATCGTGGTGTTTGTCATTCTCGTGATCATCAACTTTATGGTCATTACCAAAGGTGCCGGGCGTATCGCAGAAGTGGGTGCGCGCTTTGTTCTCGATGGTATGCCGGGTAAGCAGATGGCGATTGACGCCGACCTTAACGCCGGATTGATTGGTGAAGATGAGGCGAAAAAACGCCGCTCCGAAGTGACTCAGGAAGCCGATTTTTACGGCTCAATGGACGGGGCAAGTAAGTTTGTTCGCGGCGATGCCATCGCCGGGATCCTCATCATGGTCATTAACGTTGTCGGCGGGTTGCTGGTCGGTGTGCTGCAACATGGCATGAGCATGGGACACGCGGCGGAAAGTTATACGCTATTGACCATTGGCGACGGTCTGGTGGCACAAATTCCGGCGCTGGTGATTTCTACCGCCGCGGGGGTCATCGTTACGCGTGTCAGCACCGATCAGGATGTTGGCGAGCAGATGGTGAATCAGCTTTTCAGTAACCCCAGCGTCATGTTGTTAAGTGCCGCAGTGCTCGGTTTACTCGGGCTGGTGCCTGGAATGCCGAACCTGGTATTTTTGCTGTTCACTGCCGGATTGCTGGGACTGGCCTGGTGGATCCGTGGACGCGAACAAAAAGCGCCTGCCGAACCAAAACCGGTAAAAATGGCAGAGAATAATGCCGTTGTCGAAGCGACGTGGAACGATGTACAACTGGAAGATTCTCTGGGAATGGAAGTGGGTTATCGACTGATCCCGATGGTCGATTTCCAGCAGGATGGTGAGTTGTTGGGCCGTATACGCAGTATTCGCAAGAAATTTGCCCAGGAGATAGGGTTTCTGCCGCCGGTGGTGCACATTCGCGACAATATGGATCTGCAACCTGCCCGCTATCGCATTTTGATGAAAGGCGTGGAGATTGGCAGTGGTGATGCTTATCCGGGGCGCTGGCTGGCGATTAACCCTGGAACCGCTGCCGGGACGTTACCTGGTGAGGCGACCGTCGATCCGGCATTTGGCCTGAATGCTATCTGGATTGAAAGTGCGCTAAAAGAACAGGCGCAGATTCAGGGGTACACCGTGGTTGAGGCCAGCACGGTAGTGGCAACGCATCTTAACCACCTCATTAGCCAGCATGCCGCAGAGCTGTTTGGTCGTCAGGAGGCGCAACAGCTGTTGGATCGCGTCGCCCAGGAGATGCCAAAGCTGACGGAAGATCTCGTTCCTGGCGTCGTCACGCTCACCACACTGCATAAAGTGCTGCAAAATCTGCTCGATGAAAAAGTACCGATTCGCGATATGCGCACTATTCTCGAAACGCTGGCGGAACATGCGCCCATCCAAAGCGATCCACATGAATTAACCGCCGTCGTGCGCGTGGCGTTGGGACGGGCGATTACCCAGCAGTGGTTTCCTGGCAAAGATGAAGTCCATGTTATTGGCCTCGATACACCGCTGGAACGTTTGTTACTACAGGCGCTGCAGGGCGGGGGCGGACTGGAGCCAGGGTTGGCGGATCGTTTACTGGCGCAAACTCAGGAAGCGCTATCCCGTCAGGAGATGTTGGGTGCGCCGCCAGTATTGTTGGTGAACCACGCGCTACGACCATTATTGTCTCGCTTTCTGCGCCGCAGCTTGCCGCAGTTAGTGGTGCTGTCGAATCTGGAACTATCAGATAACCGACATATCCGTATGACGGCGACGATTGGCGGCAAATAATGAGAGCCTTATTAGCAATATTATTGTTTCCGCTGCTGGTGCAAGCCGCCGGGGAGGGGATGTGGCAGGCGAGTAGTGTGGGCGTTACGCTGAATCACCGTGGTGAGTCGATGTCGTCAGCGCCTCTTTCTACTCGACAACCTGCTTCAGGATTGATGACGCTGGTGGCGTGGCGTTATCAGCTTATCGGTCCGACACCTGCAGGATTGCGGGTTCGCTTGTGTTCGCAATCTCGTTGTGTCGAATTAGATGGGCAGAGCGGAACCACCGTGGCCTTTTCCGGTATAGCGGCAGCAGAACCGTTGCGCTTTATCTGGGAAGTGCCTGGCGGTGGGCGGTTAATTCCGCCGCTGAAAGTACAACGTAATGAAGTGATTGTGAATTATCGCTGAAGGACAAAAAAAATTACGCGCTCGCGAGTATGTTTAATAACTCAGTGAAAAAGGCTGGATGTTTTGTTGCAATCATTTATCAGGAATAGCTTGCAACAAAACATGCCAAAAATATGTGAATTATCCTCTTGTCAAAGGGCTTGGATAAAAATCTTCAGAGTTACGGTATAGCTGCAACTGGCGAGTTCGCGTATTGGTCTGTATGATCATACATGAGAGCCATTCTGATTCAGAATAAGGGTCACTTAAATCCTGAACATCCTCATTTGAAAGGATTAATTCACATTCTTTGTCCCTAAAATCCAGCCAGGCTCGCTGTGATTTTTTAAGCAAGTTAAGTTGTTCAGTATCAGGTTTTTTGGCACCTGTGCGTGGCACTTGTTCTATATAACGATAAGCTTCACCATAAGCTTTATTTAATTGCGCATCGACGAGATTGTATTCTTGTCGCAGACATGATTTGAGCACGTTAATGTCAGTATCATCATCTGAATTTTTTTGCCAACAATCTTTGATGGCTGAAATGTCATGATCATTTACTATAAGCGTATCTTCTGCGTAAACCTGGCAAGAGATAATGCCTAATGTTAATACAAGAAATTTAAACACTGCGGTATTCCTTAAATTCAACCGTTATCGTTTCCCTGGGGCCGGATATTACGCTTCTGGCCTCTTATCCAACAGTGAGAAAACAATGGCATGTCCATTTTCAGAATACATTTAGATTGCAATAAAAAAGCCTGATCAGGTAACCCTGATCAGGCTTTACTCTCACGAAAAATCGATTACATACGCTCTACTGTCACAATACCCAGCGTATCCAGACCGAGCTTCAGCGTCTTCGCCGTCAGTTGTGCCAGTTTCAGACGGCTGTTACGCACTTCTTCGTTTTCTGCTCTGAGGATCGGGCAGTGCTCGTAGAAGCCAGAGAAAAGACCGGCCAAATCGTACAGGTAAGCACACATCACATGCGGCGTGCCTTCACGGGCAACCACGGTGAGGGTTTCTTCAAACTGCAGCAGGCGAGCTGCCAGTTGCGCTTCACGATCTTCACGGATGATTACCGGAGCTGCAGCCAATTGCTCTTCGTTAATTTCTGCTTTACGGAACACGGACAATACACGAGTATAAGCATACTGCATGTATGGCGCGGTATTACCTTCAAACGCCAGCATGTTGTCCCAGTCGAAGATGTAGTCGGTAGTGCGGTTTTTGGAGAGATCAGCATATTTCACCGCACCAATACCAACCGCGTTAGCCAGTTTTTCCAGCTCGTCAGCTGGCATATCCGGGTTCTTTTCTGCCACCAGACGGCGTGCGCGTTCCAGGGCTTCATCCAGCAGATCGGCCAGTTTCACTGTACCACCCGCGCGGGTTTTGAACGGTTTGCCGTCTTTGCCCAGCATCATGCCGAACATGTGGTGTTCCAGCGGTACGGATTCCGGTACATAGCCTGCTTTACGGACGATCGCCCATGCCTGCATCAGGTGTTGATGCTGGCGGGAGTCGATGTAATACAGCACGCGATCGGCATGCAGTGTTTCATAACGATATTTCGCACAGGCGATATCAGTGGTGGTGTAGAGATAGCCGCCATCTTTCTTCTGAATGATCACGCCCATCGGTTCGCCTTCCTTGTTTTTGAACTCATCAAGGAATACAACGGTCGCGCCTTCACTTTCTACTGCCAGACCTTTGGCTTTAAGATCTGCCACAATTCCTGGCAGCATCGGGTTGTAGAGGCTTTCGCCCATCACGTCATCACGGGTCAGCGTCACGTTGAGACGATCGTAGGTGATCTGGTTCTGCGTCATGGTGATGTCGACCAGTTTGCGCCACATCTCGCGGAAATATTCGTCACCGCTTTGCAGTTTTACCACGTAGTTACGTGCACGCTCGGCAAACTCTTCATCTTCGTCGTAATGCTTTTTCGCATCGCGGTAGAAACCTTCAAGGTCAGCCAGCTCCATTTCACCGGCGTTTTCCTGCTGCTGCTTTTCCAGCCACGCAATCAGCATACCGAACTGAGTGCCCCAGTCGCCGACGTGGTTTGCGCGAATCACTTTGTGACCGAGGAACTCCAGAGTACGAACTGCTGCGTCACCAATAATGGTAGAGCGCAGGTGACCGACGTGCATCTCTTTCGCCACGTTTGGCGCAGAGTAGTCAACCACAATGGTCTGTTTTTCTGGCGTAGCAACACCGAGACGATCGGACGCCAGCGCCTGCTGAACATGTTCAGCCAGGAATGCCGGATCAAGGAAAATGTTGATAAAGCCTGGACCGGCGATCTCAACTTTGCTGGCGATACCGTTAAGATCCAGATGAGTCAGCACCTGCTCTGCTAATTGTCGCGGTGCCATACCCAGTTTTTTAGCAACTGCCATCATGCCGTTAGCCTGATAGTCGCCGAACTGAACTTTTGCTGACTGACGAACCTGCGGTTCGCAATCCGCAGGCGCGCCTGCCGCAATCATGGCCTGACGGACTTTTTCTGAGAGAAGAGCCTGAATATTCACCGGAATACCTTACATTGATGAAGCGAGCAAAAATTGCCCGCACCAGTTAAAGAAATTAGGGCGGGAGTATACTGCAAATGGCTGTTTTCGTCAGCAACGTGCGCGTGGCGTATTGCCGTTTTCACTATTGCATCAGAAGCGGCGTGAAATCAGCGGTTGGTTGGCGCAGGGCAACAGGGTAAATTAACGCTTTTATTGAACGACGAAGAGTGATTATGGCGAACTGGCAATCTATCAACGAGCTACAGGATATTGCATCGGATTTACCGCGATTTACCCACGCATTAGATGAACTTTCCCGCCGTCTGGGGTTGGATATCACTCCGCTGACTGCCGATCACATTTCTTTGCGTTGCCATCAAAACGTCACCGCTGAACGCTGGCGTCGCGGGTTTGAACAGTGCGGCGAGCTTTTGTCAGAAAATATGATCAATGGCAGACCGATTTGTCTGTTTAAATTGCATGAACCGGTACAGGTTGCGCACTGGCAGTTTTCCATTGTGGAGCTACCGTGGCCCGGGGAAAAACGTTACCCGTACGAAGGTTGGGAACATATTGAAATCGTTCTGCCGGGTGATCCAGAAACGCTGAATGCCCGTGCGCTGGCATTGCTTTCTGATGAAGGACTCAGCCTGCCGGGGATCTCAGTTAAAACCAGTTCGCCAAAAGGTGAGCATGAACGATTACCGAATCCGACGCTGGCGGTCACCGATGGCAAAACGACCATTAAATTTCATCCGTGGTCCATTGAAGAGATTGTTGCCAGCGAGCAGTCGGCGTAATTAAGGAGCAAAAATGGCATTACTGGAAATTTGCTGTTACAGCATGGAATGCGCGCTAACGGCGCAGCAAAACGGCGCAGACAGAGTTGAATTATGCGCAGCCCCAAAAGAGGGGGGCTTAACGCCGTCGTTGGGTGTACTGAAATCCGTGCGCCAGCGGGTGACGATCCCTGTGCATCCGATTATCCGCCCACGCGGTGGTGATTTTTGCTACAGCGACGGTGAGTTTGCCGCCATTCTTGAGGATGTGCGCACAGTCCGCGAATTAGGTTTTCCTGGACTGGTGACGGGCGTTCTCGATGTTGACGGTAATGTCGATATGCCACGAATGGAAAAAATAATAGATGCTGCCGGTCCGCTGGCAGTGACTTTTCATCGCGCCTTCGATATGTGCGCTAACCCTTTAAATACACTCAATAATCTTGCGGAATTGGGCATTGCCCGGGTACTGACATCAGGGCAAAAATCAGACGCACTGCAAGGTTTATCAAAAATTATGGAACTTATTGCCCATCGTGATGCTCCAATCATTATGGCCGGAGCAGGAGTCCGTGCAGAAAAACTGCACCACTTCCTCGATGCCGGAGTGCTGGAAGTCCATAGCTCCGCGGGAGCGTGGCAAGCTTCACCGATGCGTTATCGTAATCAAGGATTGTCCATGTCATCAGATGCACACGCGGACGAGTATTCGCGTTATGTCGTAGACGGGGCGGCGGTTGCTGAAATGAAAGGAATCATTGAACGCCATCAGGCCAAATGATTTTTACCGTTGCATCATGTCGCCCAATATGATGCTTGCTCGTACCAGGCCCCTGCAATTTCAACAGGGGCCTTTTTTTATTTCTGAATAGTATAAAAAACGAACGATTGCCGTGATCTGTTGAGCGGGTGACAGTGCGCATAGCGTTGTGCTAAAAATATTTTATATATTCACATTAATTATGGGATTTAAATTGCTAAAACTGATAAATATATATTCTAAATAGCAATTGGGTTATTCCTTAGAAATTAAGGATTACATTGTAATAAATCATATTCTTTTTCGATTATTTCAGGCAGTGTTGTGCCGAATTATGCAAGCGGTTAATTCGTTGTATATTTAATTATACAATGATTTCGGTGTTCTGGAATTAAATATAGGAATCTATGCGAGGGAAAAAACGCATTGGGTTATTGTTTTTGCTGATAGCGGTTGTGGTTGGTGGCGGCGGGTTATTGCTGGCGCAAAAAGCCTTACATAAAACGTCGGATACAGCATTTTGCCTTTCCTGCCACTCGATGAGTAAACCTTTTGAGGAATATCAGGGAACTGTCCACTTTTCGAACCAGAAAGGGATACGTGCGGAATGTGCCGATTGCCATATTCCAAAGTCAGGGATGGATTATTTATTTGCTAAATTAAAAGCATCTAAAGATATTTATCATGAATTTGTTAGCGGCAAAATAGACAGTGATGATAAGTTCGAAGCTCATCGCCAGGAAATGGCCGAAACAGTATGGAAAGAATTAAAAGCCACTGACTCTGCAACGTGTCGTAGTTGCCATTCTTTTGATGCCATGGATATTGCCTCGCAAAGTGAATCTGCGCAGAAAATGCATAACAAAGCGCAAAAGGACGGCGAAACCTGTATCGATTGTCATAAAGGCATTGCTCATTTTCCGCCAGAAATAAAAATGGATGACAACGCGGCGCATGAGCTGGAAAGTCAGACCGCTACTTCAGTGACTAATGGCGCACATATTTATCCTTTCAAAACTTCTCGCATAGGCGAGCTGGCTACCGTGAATCCTGGTACCGATCTCACCGTCGTTGATGCCAGTGGCAAACAGCCGATCGTTCTGTTGCAGGGTTATCAAATGCAGGGCAGTGAAAACACGCTCTACCTGGCGGCAGGTCAACGGCTGGCGCTAGCCACATTAAGTGAAGAAGGTATCAAGGCGCTCACGGTAAACGGGGAATGGCAGGCTGACGAATACGGCAATCAATGGCGTCAGGCGTCTTTACAGGGTGCGCTTACCGATCCCGCATTAGCGGACCGTAAACCGCTATGGCAATACGCTGAAAAACTTGACGATACCTATTGCGCTGGTTGTCATGCCCCTATTGCCGCCGACCATTACACCGTCAATGCGTGGCCGTCCATTGCCAAAGGAATGGGGGCACGAACCAGCATGAGCGAAAACGAACTGGACATTTTAACGCGGTATTTCCAGTACAACGCCAAAGATATTACCGAGAAACAGTGATCCTCGTTGATCAGGGAGGAAGTTATGACATTAACAAGACGTGAATTTATTAAACACAGCGGTATTGCCGCTGGAGCGCTGGTGGTGACATCGGCAGCACCGCTACCCGCATGGGCAGAAGAGAAGGGCGGTAAAATCCTCACCGCGGGACGCTGGGGAGCGATGAACGTAGAAGTGAAGGACGGCAAGATTGTTTCTTCGACAGGCGCGCTGGCGAAAACCATACCGAACTCCTTACAGTCTACGGCGGCGGATCAGGTACACACCACGGCGCGTATTCAGCATCCGATGGTGAGAAAAAGCTATCTCGATAATCCACTGCAACCGGCGAAAGGTCGAGGCGAAGATACCTATGTACAGGTGAGCTGGGAACAAGCATTAAAACTGATTCATGAGCAACACGATCGTATTCGTAAAGCTAACGGACCATCGGCCATTTTTGCCGGATCTTACGGCTGGCGCTCTTCTGGCGTGTTGCATAAAGCGCAAACCTTACTGCAACGTTATATGAACCTCGCGGGCGGTTATTCCGGGCATAGCGGCGATTATTCAACCGGGGCAGCACAGGTGATCATGCCGCATGTGGTCGGTTCTGTAGAGGTGTATGAACAGCAGACCTCCTGGCCGCTGATTCTGGAAAACAGCCAGGTTGTGGTGCTGTGGGGGATGAACCCGCTGAATACCTTAAAAATTGCCTGGAGCAGTACCGATGAGCAAGGGCTGGAATACTTCCATCAGCTGAAAAAATCTGGCAAACCAGTGATTGCCATTGATCCTATCCGCTCCGAAACCATTGAGTTCTTTGGCGATAATGCCACCTGGATCGCGCCGAATATGGGCACCGACGTGGCACTGATGTTAGGGATTGCGCATACCCTGATGACACAAGGCAAACACGATAAAGTGTTCCTTGAAAAATACACCACCGGGTATCCGCAGTTTGAAGAATATCTGACAGGTAAGAGCGATAATACTCCGAAGAGCGCGGCCTGGGCGGCGGAAATTACTGGCGTACCGGAAGCGCAGATAGTCAAACTCGCTGAACTGATGGCGGCGAATCGCACAATGCTGATGGCAGGCTGGGGAATTCAGCGCCAGCAATATGGTGAACAGAAACACTGGATGCTGGTGACGCTGGCGGCGATGTTAGGGCAGATTGGTACACCGGGCGGCGGTTTTGGTTTCTCTTATCATTACTCCAATGGTGGCAACCCGACACGTGTTGGCGGCGTGCTGCCGGAAATGTCTGCGGCGATTGCCGGACAGGCCAGCGAGGCCGCTGATGATGGCGGAATGACGGCGATTCCTGTTGCCCGTATCGTCGATGCGCTGGAAAATCCTGGCGGCAAATATCAGCATAACGGTAAAGAGCAAACGTATCCGAATATCAAAATGATCTGGTGGGCGGGTGGCGGTAACTTTACCCATCACCAGGATACTAATCGTCTGATTAAAGCATGGCAGAAACCGGAGATGATCGTCGTTTCTGAATGCTACTGGACCGCAGCTGCTAAACATGCAGATATCGTATTACCGATCACCACATCGTTTGAGCGCAATGACTTGACGATGACCGGTGATTACAGCAACCAGCATATTGTGCCGATGAAGCAGGCTGTCGCTCCGCAATTTGAAGCGCGAAACGATTTTGATGTGTTTGCCGATCTTGCGGAATTACTGAAACCTGGCGGAAAAGAGATCTATACCGAAGGTAAAGATGAAATGGCGTGGCTGAAATTTTTCTATGATGCCGCTCAGAAAGGTGCCCGTGCGCAACGCGTGACTATGCCGATGTTTAATGCCTTCTGGCAGCAAAATAAACTGATCGAAATGCGCCGCAGCGAGAAGAACGAACAGTACGTTCGTTATGGTGATTTCCGCGCCGATCCGGTGAAAAATGCGCTGGGTACGCCAAGCGGCAAAATTGAGATTTACTCCAAAACGCTGGAAAAATTTGGCTATAAGGATTGCCCGGCACACCCAACCTGGCTTGCGCCTGATGAGTGGAAGGGTACCGCCGACGAGAAGCAGTTGCAGCTTCTGACCGCACATCCGGCACACCGTTTACATAGTCAGCTTAACTATGCGGAACTGCGTAAAAAATATGCGGTTGCAGATCGTGAACCAATCACTATTCACACCGAAGATGCTGCTCGCTTTGGTATTGCGAATGGTGATCTGGTGCGTGTGTGGAACAAACGTGGTCAGATTCTGACAGGCGCGGTGGTGACTGACGGGATCAAAAAAGGCGTGGTATGCGTGCATGAAGGTGCATGGCCAGATCTGGAAAATGGCTTGTGTAAAAACGGCAGTGCGAACGTGTTAACGGCGGATATCCCCAGCTCGCAGCTGGCAAATGCCTGTGCCGGTAACTCTGCGCTGGTGTATATCGAAAAATATACGGGCAATGCGCCGAAGTTAACGGCGTTTGATCAGCCAGCTATTCAGGCATAAGAAGTGAATAGCGCCCGGAAACGGGCGCTGAGGTTATGCAAACGTAAAGCTGCCTGATGCGCTATGCTTATCAGGCCTACATAGTCCCTGCAATATATTGAATTAGCAAGGTTTTGTAGGCCGGATAAGGCGTTCACGCCGCATCCGGCAGTAATACCAGACCTTTACGGCTTGCGCGCAATCAGCACCGCACGTTTAGGTGCCGGATAACCTTCAACTGTCTTACTCGGATCATGTGGGTCGAGGAAATCGGCCAGCGATTCAGTAACCATCCATTCGGTGCGTCGTTGCTCTTCTGTAGTGGTAACGCTCACATCTGCAATGCGGATATCTACAAAACCACACTTCTTCAGCCAGTTTTTCAGCGCCAGCGCGGAAGGGATGAAATAGACATTACGCATTTGCGCGTAACGATCGCCTGGTACCAGCACCGTGTTCTCATCACCATCAATAACCAGCGTTTCCAGCACCAGTTCACCTTCATTGACCAGTTGATCTTTCAACTGCCATAGATGCTCCAGCGGTGAACGGCGATGGTAAAGCACGCCCATCGAAAAGACGGTATCAAAGGCTTTCAGTGCCGGAAGTTGTTCAATACCTAACGGTAACAAATGCGCGCGCTGATCATTACCCAGTAGTTTACGCACCGCTTCAAACTGGCACAGAAACAGTTGCGTAGGGTCGATCCCCACCGCGAGGTGCGCGCCTGCGCCAATCATGCGCCACATGTGATAACCGCTGCCGCAGCCGACATCCAGAATGGTGCGTCCGGTTAAATCAGAAAGATGGGGCAGAACACGATCCCATTTCCAGTCGGAACGCCATTCGGTATCGATGTTGACGCCATACAGTGAGAACGGCCCTTTGCGCCACGGCATCAGGTTGCGCATCAGCGTTTCAATGCGTTTAATTTGCCCTGCGCTCAGTGGCCCTTCGCTTTCTGCCGTAACGCTATGCAATAAATCAAGACGATACGGTTTAATTTCAGGTAGAAACTCCACCGCATTTGACCACTGCTTAAACAACCCGTGCTGCTGCTCGCGCTGCCAGTTAGCAATCTGCGCGGGCAGCGTTTCGAGCCAGTGTGAAAGATGATTTTTGGCAATCAGAGAATAAAAGTTACCAAAGTCGATCATGCAGCGTCCTCTGCTTTTAATGCCACCAGTGAACCAAAGTTAAAGCACTGGAACCACAGCTCGCTATGCTCAAAACCGGCGTTATGCAGGCGTGCTTTATGTGTTTCCACGGAATCGGTCAGCATCACGTTTTCCAGCATGCTGCGCTTCTGGCTGATCTCCAGTTCGCTGTAACCGTTGGCACGTTTAAAGTCGTGGTGCATGTTGAACAACAGTTCACCAACTTTGGCATCTTCGAAACTGAATTTTTCCGAAAGCACCAGCGCGCCGCCCGGGTTCAGTCCTTGATAAATTTTATCCAGTAATGCCTGGCGCTCGGAAGGATCCAGGAATTGCAGGGTAAAATTCAGCACCACCATCGATGCGTTTTCAATGGCGATATCGCGAATATCACCTTCAATGACGTCTACTGGCGTAGGGGCTTTATAGGCGTCAATATGACGACGGCAGCGTTCAATCATCGCCGGGGAGTTGTCGATGGCAATAATTTTGCAATTATCATGATGAATGTTGCGACGCACCGAGAGCGTCGCCGCGCCCAGAGAACAACCCAGATCGTAAACCTGCGTACCAGGTTGAACGAAGCGCTCGGCTAACATACCAATCATGGAAATAATATTGGAATAGCCGGGAACGGAACGCTGGATCATATCCGGGAAGACTTCAGCTACCCGTTCATCAAAGGTCCAGTCGCCCAGTCTGGCGATAGGGGCAGAAAATAGCGTGTCGCGGTGAGACATAACGTAAAAATCCGGGAAAAAGAAAGTGGCGTATTGTGCGCTAACGCAGGGAGAAAACCAACTCCCAGGGCATATACCAAAGATTCGCCAGCACCATCAGCAACAGCGCACACCAGGTGGCGCTCATGCCGGAACGTCGCCAGCGGAACAGACGGTGATGAAAACCGTAATAATGCATCAGACGACCAGCAAGCAAAACGATGCCGCAAATATGCACCATCCAGGTTTCTGCGCCATTCATTTCCATAAACAGCATCAACACAATCGCGATGGGAATATATTCCACCGCGTTACCATGAATGCGAATAGCGCTTTGCAGTTCGCTAAAACCGCCGTCGCCATAGGCAACGCGGTACTGCATTCGCAGGCGAACGACATCAAAAGAGAACTTCATTAATAACAACGCACTTAAAACGGCATACAGCGCGCTTACCATACAAACTCCCTTTAAAATGGCCGATTGCACCTGTCTATGATAGGTGGCAAATTCAGAAAAGAGAAGATTGCTGTGGAATAGCCGGAACTGCTCCGATCTCTGGAAGCGTTTTACGTAAGTCTTCCCACAGGGTATGTACCAGTTCCGGGGCCTGGGCAATATCTGGCGTATGTAAAAAAAGATAAGGCGTAGTGGTCTGATGCCACTGCGCTAATTTCTGTAACCAGACCTGAAATAATTCCCGGTTTTGCGTCATATCATCACTACCGATAAAACGAATCAGCGGATTTGTCGCCGTCAGTACAGCATGTACCGGAACTTTAGGTTTTTTTCGTTGAGCGTCGCGAATAGCTTCACTGTGTGGACATGCTGCATGAACCGGGCGGCTGTCTAAAATCACCCGATTAACGCCGCGCTGATGTAAACCGCGATTAAGCGTTTGTTCCTCTTCCCCTTTGGCGAAAAACTGTGGATGGCGGACTTCCACACCATAATTAAATTCGCCAGGGAGAGAATCGAGAAAATTCCAAAGCGCAGGCAGCTCCCGTGGGCCGAATGTGGCAGGCAGTTGCAGCCAGTATTGCCCAATGCGCGGAGCCAACGGTGACATGCGGGTCAAAAATTCAGTCACTAAATCATCGCAATGCCGTAATGCTGCCTGATGCGAAATGGTCGCCGGAAACTTAAAACAGAAGCGGAAGTCATCTGTGGTCTGCTCACGCCAGCGCAGAACAACCTCGGGTTTCGGCAGGGCGTAAAGCGTGGTGTTGCCCTCCACGCAGTTAACATGACGGGTATTAAGGATTAACTTACTGATTTTAATAAGCCTCTGGTGTCACTTTGGTGACTATGGGGCATCATTGGGACATAATCTGTCAGCTTCTGATTCAGCATTGCGATCTGTTCTGCATTGCTGTCAGTCATCCATGCTCCGTATACATTGAATACCATCTGGGCACTTGCATGGCCCATCTGGCTGGCAATGAAGCTTGGGTTTGCTCCGGCAGATAATGACCAGCACGCATAAGTGTGTCGTGACTGGTATGCCTTTCGATGCCTGATCCCTGCACGCTTAATGGCTGTTTCCCATGAGTCACCTACAGAATCGACTTTGTAGACAAAACCTACCTGTTCGCTTTTTCTAACCACTTGAGGGTTAAACACGAAAGTACATTCATGGTTCACTGAACGTCCATATTCACGTAGTTGCACCTTGATGTTGTACTGCTTACCCAGTCTTGTCATTTCAGCCTGATTTTTCAGGACACTGATAGCGGGCTGGATAAGGTGCACAACCCTGTTTGTGCTTGCTTCAGTTTTCGGTAGAGTGAACTCACCAAGTTTCGTATAATTGCGCCTGATGGTAATTGTTCCTGCCTTCAGATCGATATCTTCCCAGGCCAGGGAGACCAGTTCACCGTGACGCATTCCTGTGTACACAGCCAATGACCACAGGTTTTTCGTCTGCTGATGTCGGCAAGCATCTATCAGGCGAATAAATTCGTCACGAGTTAGCGGATCTGGCTCTGCCCTGGCTCTTTTAAGAGGCTTAATTCCCTGGAAGGGATTTGCTTCTAAGTAACCGTGATCTGCAGCAAACTGAAACATTCCAGCGATTGTCGTCATGTAATAATTTACAGTAACGACGCTCCGTCCTTTTGCTGCTGCTTTGTTTTTCGTTGAATTCTGATACCCGGTAAGCAAATCTTTCCTGATATACAGCAATTCCTCTTTGGTTACCGATGACACCAGTCTACTGCCTCCAATTTTCGGAACCATCGTTCTTGCAACGGATTCATAGCGATTGAATGCATTTGCAGAGATTTCCATTCGTTTCAGATCCAGCCACTTTTCTTCAAGTTCCTTCACCGTAATTTCTTTTTTACTTACCCCAAAAGCCTGAAGGTTGGGGGAGTCAGGGAACTGTGCAGCATAATCAAAGCTTCCTGTGCGGATGGCAAAACATACTGATGTCCGCAGTTCCCCGGCGATCTTCCTGTTCTTGGCAGTGTCAGGGACACCAAGATTTTCCCTGACACGTTTACCTTTAAAATTAAACCAGATGCGTAATGTGCCGCCGTGGTTTTCGACGCCTGTTGGATATTTGACTTTATCCATCGATACCTCCAGACGCCCAAGAGCGATACGAGCTTACATATTTCATGATATTAAATCACCTGGGTTGTTTGTTTTTCATTGAGGCGACCCAGGCATCTATTGCTTTTCTGTTATACATACATTCACTGGAAGGCTTTGGATTACCGTCTGGTGATACGTGAATATACTCTCTTCCAACCATCCAGCATTCTTTCCGGGCCCGAAGAATTGTGCCTGGTTTGAGCCCGGTAATTGCGATAAGAACGCTTTCACAAACCCATTCATTGGGAGCCAGTTGAATCACATTGCCCATGTATTACCTCACACAACACTCAGCCCACGGCAGTGGCAACACACTTCAAACATTCGCTTCACAACTTCACGACAGTAGAAGCCGTCAACATCTCGCGTCAGGTCATAGCGATTGCCGTAACGCTGGTGGACCCATCGTTCAAATGCTTTATTCATTCTTTACTTCCTTTTTATGGCTCGTAATTTTTTCAGGTGCTTTTCCTGCTCAGTGTCCGCGAGAATTTTGCGGTACTCCTGGTGGTCAATATGTTCGAACAGGCAGTTTAACTCACCAATGCGTACCCGCCCGGATCGTCCGTCCATCCGTCGAAAGAACACTGAGTGCTCAGTGATGCGAGTAATCACCACGGGGTATCCGGCTCTGTCCGTGTATATCTGACCGCGTTGAATCAAAGCGAACATGTGGTTATCCCCAGCGGCAAATCGAATACACCACCAGCGCCACCGCCATCGCAATTCC